>Ga0209557_1000175_pt1 | contig 41279 bp, 39 predicted proteins | sample SaaInlV_120m_DNA_4_FD_184672 | JGI IMG/M metagenome (GOLD analysis project Ga0209557, IMG submission 184672) | Marine microbial communities from expanding oxygen minimum zones in the Saanich Inlet - Saanich Inlet SI074_LV_10m_DNA (SPAdes) (version 2) | ecosystem: Environmental > Aquatic > Marine... | reverse complement strand
CAAAGAGGTTCTTCGGTGCCGCGCGAAATATCGAGGAAGGTGGTTCTCTAAGTATTATCGCTACCGCTCTGGTGGATACCGGTTCAAAAATGGACGAGGTTATTTACGAAGAGTTTAAGGGCACCGGCAACATGGAATTGCAGTTGGATCGCAAGATCGCCGAGAAACGCTTCTTCCCCGCTATTAATGTCCGACGCTCAGGCACGCGCCGTGAAGACTTGTTGATGGATGATGCAGAAATGCAACGGGTCATTATTCTGCGACGCCTACTCCACGATATGGAAGATCTGAATGCTGCTGAGTTCCTTATCGAGAAACTAAAAGACTTCAAGACTAACGATGAATTCTTTAGCGCCATGAGAAAGAAATAACGGGCTGAAGACTCAGCCCAAACCCGCCTGGCCGTCAATTACAGTTAGGCGTTCCTCTCAGAGCTACGACTATATTCCTGAGCCGAGCGCCAATCTCCGGTCTCGTCAGCTAACTCTTCTAAAACCACCAAGAGTTCCGGCGAGTCGCCGTGGCGATGATGCCACTTCTTCAATTGAGTTAGCTGCTTTTCCTTGTTCGCCTCGGGAATTGACACGTAATCCCGCAATAAATCAGGACGCCAATCCTTGTGCAGAAGATCCCGCATCAGTTTCTCGGCGCCTTCGCTGTCACCCAGGCGTACCAGATAATGCATTCGAATTTGCACTACCTCAGCGGTATTTTTGATATCAGCGGGAATGGTGGCTACCACCTGATCAAATTGTTCTCGGTTCATGGCAGGCTCTTGAAGCCGCCGCAAAGCGGCTCGATGCTCAAGCTCCGCTACGCGGATTTTCACTCCCGCTGCACTGCGCAGCCCCGGCAAAATCTGCTGAAAGGTATGCCAGTCTCGCTTCTTCTCTGCTATCTGCAACCGTATTAAATCCGTCCGCGCATCCTTGGTTCGGATTCGCTTAATATCCAGGCAAAGAGCTTCCGCTTCATCCAGTCTACCGAGAAAAGTCAGCACCTTTGCCTTGGTATGCATTAGGGCTGCGTCTGCCGCCTCCCCTTCAGTCTGAAGGTTGTTGAGGATATTTAGCGCGCGATCATATTGTTCCGATTCAATTGCTGAATGTGCCGCCAACAGGGAATTTATCACGGGTTCTTGTTTAAGGTTTGCCGCCTTTAGAAACTGCTCTTTGGCGTCTTTTGACTTACCCGAGAACAGAAGAAGTATGCCCTTGCGCAATCGGTTTGCGCTGCGGCGTACTCTTGATCTGGCGGCCCATTTACCGCCGATGGTTCCCGCAGCCAGATTTGAACCAAGATTGATTAAACCGAGTGAAAGCACCAGCAACACAATGGCAGTCAGAACCTGCAACTGGATTGTCCATTCACCCAGCCGAATCAGAACATAGCTATCTGCACCTATATACCACCAGGCCAGGCTGCCAAGAACGGCAAAGAGCGCGAGAAAAATCAGTAGCTTCCCCACTGCTATTCTCCCTGGTTAATCCGTCGTAAAAGTTCTGCCCCATACTCCATCGCCCGCAGTGAGCCAGATATATCTGGCGTCTCAGCCAGTATCTGCTCCTCCGCAAAATCCGTCAGGGAAGATTCTATCGACTGACGCTGAGCACCCTCTTCAAAATTGCTATTCACTAATGAGGCAGCAGAGTTCAGGGCCGAACTATAGATAGTTTGATCCCCCGAAAGCAGAGCCGATAGCGCCTGCAAGATCAGCAAATCGAGCTGGCCTCTAAGCGCCGCCTCTCCTTCAGCGTCCACCAGCCATTCGGCGGTGTCTGTGGTTTTTCTAACAACTACCAGCTGAGATAGAGTGCTCTTGATTGCTCCAACAAAGGAGGACCAGATACCTTGAGAACTCTCATCGATACCGTCCCCGGCATCTGCCGGGGAAGTCACAATGCCTTTGAGCTGCAAGGAATCAACACCGCGCCCTGCGGCCAGAATCTGAAAGTAGAGCCCCTGGTAATCAACGGAAGGAGCTGCATGAAGCCTGGCGATATCTGAGATTAGCGCTTCGCGAACAGCGACCAGTTCGGGGTAAGCCAATTCACGCAAAAGTTCATCGGCGGCCTGTAGCAGTTCTGCCGCACTTTCAGTGTCGCGAGATATCAGCAGCCGTTGGTCCGCAAGCCGCAATAGATACTGCGCCTCGGCCAGTACCCAATCACCGTCCCGCGCGCCCTCGGTTGAACGTAGTCTTTCGGCCAGAGATTGCATTTGCCTCTGCTGATCCCCGATAAAACTGGCCAAAGTGCGTTCAATATCCTGCTGCCCCTGTTGAGTTGCAGTCAGCCTTTGGGCCAATTGGGCAACCTGTTGGTTAGCCACCGCTAGCTGCTGATCGCGGGAATTGAACTCGGATTCGATATATTTATAGAGGTACCAGCAGGCCGCTGCCAGGGCAGCCAGAAGAATCAGGAAAAACAGCGCTTTGAAGAAACCACCAGCTTTCTTGCGCTCTTTTTTTGGTTTAGCGGTTTTAGGCTTAGTGGCTTTGGAGCTGGCTTTGGAGCTGGCTTTGGAGCTGGCTTTAGTGCTGGCTTTAGTTTTGGATTTAGTAGCAGCGGCGGCGCTATCAGAGCTCTTCCCGGCATCAGCTGTGGATTTGTCCTGCGCCTCTTGCGGCTGTTTCGACTCAGACGTCTTGGGTTTTTCGTCCGCCATATAGCTCTACACCATCAAATGAATCAGTCCTGAGCATAGTAAAACATTCTCAGTTCGAAAACTGCGTCAAAAACTCGATCAAAGCTGATTCGGTAGGGTCTGTTTGACAGAAAACCTGGATAAATCCCAAATCCTTCGCAGTTTTCTCAATTCGGGAGGACGACACCACAACAGGTATATTTTTCCAGCCTTCCAAACCCAGACGGCAAATGGCGTTTTCGAAGATATTCAAACTTTCCTCGTTCATCAGGCTGATCAAATCTGGTAAGTCCCTTTGATTGAGCTCTTTCAAGCCGGAATCGACGCCCTCCGCAGAAATTCGCCGATACACCTCCAGCCGATTTACTTGCGCCCCCATTTCTCGAAGGCCCTGCTCCAGAAATTCCCTACCGCCTTCACCACAAACCAAGCTAAATTCAGGAGATACCTGTCCCTCGGACTTTAGCTTGTCCAACAACTCCTCTGACCGAAACCCGGATTCAGCCGCATCGGCGACAAACCCATGTTTTGCGATTTCCGTCTGAGTCGCCGGCCCTATCGCCAGTAGGCGTGTGTTGGCAAGATCGACAGCGGCAGCTTCAATTTGGTTTAGGCCAAATATGGCGGCGTTGGCGCTTACAAATATCAGTGTGTTTGCAGCATAGAAGGGACTGCTGAGTTCTATCGGCTGAATTTCCAGAAGAGGTAATGTGCTCGCCTGATAACCTTCGGCATTAATCTGTTGAGCAAGAGCCTGAGCTTGCTGCATTGGCCGAGTTATTAGAACCTTTAATGGTTGCTGCATTTATCAGTATCTTTGAAGGATTGCTGCATTTATCAGGATTCTTGTTGATAGATCGCCGCGAGAATCTCCCCCGCTCCTTGCGCCAGCAACTGCTCTGCTACCTCTACACCAACATTTTCAGCATCCTCTACCGCACCTTCAGCTTCAGCCTGAAGAATGGTCTCTCCACTGGCATCACCAACTAAACCCCTTAGCCTGACACGCTCACCCGCCTCGCCAACCAGTTCGGCATATCCCGCAATTGGCACCTGACAACCGCCATTCAAATGTTGGTTCATCGCTCGCTCAGCAGAAACACAGATACTGGATTCTGCGTGTGCAAGAGGTTGCAGAAGCTCGGCCAGTTCCTGATCTTCAGAGCGTATCTCGATGCCAATGGCGCCCTGCCCCCCGGCGGGCATACAAATATCCGTTTGCAGACGTTCAGTAATACGATCAAAAAAACCTAAGCGTTGAAGACCAGCGCTGGCCAGAATAATGGCGTCAAACTCGCCCTCATCGAGCTTGCGCAAACGGGTGTTTACATTGCCGCGCAGGGATTTGACTTGAAGGTCGGGACGCAATTGCATCAGCTGACACTGGCGCCTCAGGCTGGAAGTTCCCAGAACCGCGCCCTCTGGCAGCTCCTGAAAACTCGCAAATTTGTTGCTAACAAAGGCATCGCGAGGGTCTTCCCGCTCGCAGATAATCTCCAGTTTGAGCCCCTCTGGAAAGTCCATGGGAACATCCTTCATCGAATGCACCGCTAGATCCGCTTCTCCGCGCAGCATGGCCTCTTCCAGCTCCTTCACAAAAAGGCCTTTGCCACCAATTTTGGCCAGCGGCGTTTGCAACCATTGATCCGCGCGAGTGGTCATGCCGAGAAGCTCGATCTGAAGGTCTGGGTGCACTTGCTGCAACTGAGCGCGGATATGCTCGGCCTGCCAAAGGGCCAGGGGACTTTCACGAGTGGCTATTTTTAAATTTCTCATCAACTGCTTTTGATTGGAGTTAGGAAACGGCGCGCATCTTAGCAAATCTACGGGCTCTATCCGCGGCTCAGAAGTATCTCTCTAATTTGCGCTGCGTGCCTGCGACTTACGGGAATATTCTCCCCATCATCGGACAGGGTCAAAAAGGCAGAGCCGTCAGCGGATTTACCCAGTTTTTGAATCGAAGAGATTCGCACTAAAGCGGCGCGGTGGCAGCGTACAAAGGTATCGCTAAATTGTTGCTCTAACTGACTCAGGCTTTCCTCAAGCAAGCTCTCGCCCTTCAGATGCCTGGCAGTCACGTACTTTCCATCGGTGATAAAACAGAGCACTTCGCTCAGCGGAATCAATTCGATACCACGCTGCGACTTAACCTTTAAGGTCTCTTCGGAAGGTTCACTATTTTCGCTTGATGGCTGCTCCGGTAACTGAGCCAGCTGCAATTTACTCAGGCGCGACGCAGAGGCCAAAGCCTGATCAAGCTTCTCCAACCGAACCGGTTTCATCAAATAGCCTACTGCTCCGGCCTCAAATGCTTCGATGGCGTATTGGTCATAGGCAGTGCAAAAAATGATGGCCGGAGCATTATTAAAACCGGACAAATGCTTGGCCACCTCAATACCGCTGATACCCGGCATAGAAATATCCAGCAGCGCCAGGTCAGGCTTCAATGCTTCGATTTGCGCAATGGCATCTAGCCCGTCGCTAAAAGCGGCAATGGCTCTATAGCCAATCAACTGATCCACCAGGCGCGTCAGACGCTCACGAGCAGGCGCCTCATCATCGAGGATAACAACGGTGCGTTCACTGGTCATTCAGTGCCACGCTAATTTCCACAAGGTAATGCCCCAATTCAGACTTTAGGCTCAGACTGACGGGCGCAGAAAAGCTGGCCTGTAAACGTGCGGCAACGTTCTCTTGCGCAAGACTGTTACCCAAATGGGCCGACTCGGCGGGCAGCGGGTTTTCTACATTAATAACAAGTGTCCTGGCATCCTTTCCCCTTGCTGCAACAGAAGCTGAAAGCCTGATCTCTCCACCCTCGGATATCTGTGAAACACCATGCAAAACGGCGTTTTCAACAATAGGTTGCAAACTGAGCGAAGGAATATGTACCAGCGACGCCTCTTCACTAACAACAAAATCCCATTGCAAACGATCCCCCATACGCAGGTGCTCGATCTGCAAATATTTTTCACAGAGTTCAATTTCTTCCGCGAGCGGTATAAGTTTCTGACCGGCGTTTAGACTGGAGCGCATCAGGTCCGCCAGATCCAATACTGCCCCCTCGGCCTGATCGGGCTTGGTGGTTATAAGTGAAGCAATAGAGTTGAGAGTATTGAACAGAAAATGTGGCTGGATGCGCGCCTGAAGCAGTTCAAATTCCGCCTGTTTTAGTCGCAGGCTTCGAAGCCGCTGTTGATGCTGCAAATAAAAGAACCGCAGCGACACCGACCCGATCAATGCGGATAGCAACTGACTGGGAACCAGGGCATCAATCAGGCTTTCACCGGTGACCAGCATTTGTCCCCATGCGCCGAGAAACCCGGCCAACTGAATTCCCAGCATCACTGTCAGTACAACTGTCCAAAGGGGCCAGTTTGCTGACAACCTTCGGATAAAACAGGCCAGCAAACAGCCGATAAGCACCATCCAGAGTATCAACAAGGCGCGCTGCCCAAAACTTACCAGGCTGAAATTTGCTCCGCGGATAAGCAGTTCAAGGATCACCGCCAAAACAACGGAGAGCAGGGTTACCCAAAAAAGCGCCTCTGCTCGACAGAGGTCGGGCAGCCAATGCGCTTTCGAAGCGTTCGACTCTGAGGCTGTAGAAACCAATATATCTCTCCGGCTTTTCGCCATCTTACCGGTATAATAATTCGTTTTGGGGATGGGTTGGTGCAGGCTGGATCAACTGTACAACCTTTCCGCATCAACCACTGTGGAAGAGTTAGGCAAAAATGAGCAAGAACACAGATTCCGAAAACAAGCTCTGGGGCGGCAGATTTAACGAGCCCACGGATGCATTTGTGGAACGTTTCACCGCAAGCGAATCCTTCGACCGACGTATGGCCGAGCAGGACATTCGCGGCTCTCTTGCGCACGCCAAAATGCTTTGTGATCAAGGAATATTGAGCGCTGACGAACTTAAGTCAATCGAGACAGGCCTGGCTCAGGTTAAGTCCGACATCGAAAGTGGAAACTTCGAATGGTCGGTGAGTCGAGAGGATGTTCATATGAATATCGAAGCGGCTCTTACGGCGATCATTGGGGACGCCGGTAAAAAACTTCATACCGGAAGGTCGAGAAATGACCAGGTGGCTACAGATATTCGGCTCTGGCTGCGTGACCAGACTGATTCGATTGCTGCAGAACTAAGTCGATTGCAACTGGGTTTGATTGAGCTGGCCTCAAATAATGCCGGCACCATCATGCCCGGCTTTACTCATCTGCAATCGGCGCAGCCTGTAACCTTTGGTCATCATTTACTGGCCTGGAACGAAATGCTCGAGCGAGACTATGCGCGCTTGCAGGATTGCCGTGCGCGACTAAACCAGTCGCCACTCGGTGCTGCGGCTCTGGCGGGAACCACCTATCCGATAGATAGAAACCAGACGGCCAAGGAGCTGGGCTTTGACGCGCCCACTAGAAACTCTCTGGATTCGGTCAGCGACAGAGACTTTGCTATCGAATTCTGCAGTGTTGCCAGTATCTGTCTGATGCACCTTTCCAGAATGAGTGAAGAGTTGATTCTCTGGACTTCCAGTCAATTCGATTTTATTGATCTACCGGATAGATTCTGTACTGGCTCCAGCATCATGCCGCAAAAGAAAAATCCGGACGTGCCCGAGCTGGTTAGAGGCAAGAGCGGAAGAGTATTCGGCCACTTGATCTCCCTTCTAACCCTCATGAAATCTCAGCCTCTTGCCTATAACAAAGATAATCAGGAAGACAAAGAGCCTCTGTTTGACGCGGTGGATACACTAAGCGATTGCCTCAGAGCCTTTGCCGATATGATCCCGGTAATTCAGCCAAAATCCGACAATATGCGAAAAGCCGCGGCGCTTGGCTTTTCCACAGCCACGGATCTCGCTGACTATTTGGTCAGAAAGGGTTTGCCCTTTAGAGATGCCCACGAAGTGGTTGGCTCGGCTGTCGCCTCTGCGATCGAAGCTAATTGTGGATTGGAAGAACTGTCGCTGGAGAAACTGCAAGGATTCAGTGGGCTTATCGACCAAGACGTATTTGAGGTACTTACCCTTGAAGGCTCGGTTAATGCCAGAGACCATCTCGGCGGAACCGCACCCGCGCAGGTATCAAAGGCTGCAGAAAGCGCTCTAAAATTGGTTCAAAGCCGAAGCTAAGAAGTCTTTTCTCTGATTGAGACTAAGTAGGGAACCAGATCGGTGTAACCTCCAATATACTGATCGCCATGCAGTATTTGCGGCACGGTGTATACGGGACGCTCTAGCTTTTGCGCTAACTCTTGTTTGCTTATGCCCTGCTCGCGAATATCAATGTAGCTGTAGTCTAGACCCATCTGATCCAACATGCGCAGAGCACCTGAACAATAGCCGCACCAGGCACGACCGTAGACAGTAAATCCCGCCTGTGTTTCTTCCTGCACTCTGCCGTCAGACATCTAAAACCAGCTCTTCTGCAGGTGCTTCACCGGCCTGCTCGATCAGCACCCGATTCATAAGTTGCGGCAGTGTCTCGGAGGTTTTGCATATCCAGTTACCTCCCTGCTTGGAGAAGTGAAAGCCCCCCGAAATAGCGGCGACCCAGATTTCAGACACCGCCCTCTGACGGCTGAGAATAATTTGCGAACCGTTGTCTTCGACCGTGATAGTCAGCATGCCTGCACCGAACTCCATATCCAGGTCGATACCAGATTCTTCCAACCACTCTTCTACCGCAGTGAAGATAGTTTCCGATGTTTGAATAAATTCCGCTTCTGTCATTGCCAGACCTAAATGTAACCCAGTTGGTTAAGGATCAAGTTGAATGGTTAGCTCGCCGCGAACCCAATCGATTCGCGAGATTCATAAATCATTTGTGCGGATATAGAAGCACTATTTGATATAGTCGCGGGCTATCTAACCAAAGAATAACTATGCGCATCGCAATTCTACTTTTGTTCGTCAGCATATGCGCGCTGAATCTCAGCGCATGTGGCCAAAAAGGTCCACTTTATATGCCTGATGAAGCCGATGAACAGCGAAGCGAATAGCCCTGAGCCATTAACAAACAGCCCTGAGCGATTAACGAACAGCCCTGAGCCAATAGATTAAAAAAATATGAGCAATCATTTCGAATACCGCGATGGACTTCTATACGCAGAAGATATCCCGGTAGAAGAGCTAGCCAATCAATACGGCACACCGCTGTATCTCTACAGCCGCGCAACCCTCACTCGTCACTACCGCGTCTGGACTGAATGCCTGTCTGAAGAAGACATGATTTGTTATTCAGTAAAAGCCAATAGCAACCTAGGTGTTTTGTCCCTGTTGGCAAAACTCGGTAGTGGCTTTGACATTGTCTCTGGTGGAGAACTTGAGCGTGTGCTGGCTGCGGGAGGAGACCCAGCGCGCATCGTTTTTTCCGGGCTGGGGAAAACTGCAGAGGATATGCAACGCGCACTGGAAGTCGGCGTACACTGCTTTAATATCGAATCCATTCCCGAGATGGAACTACTTAATCAGGTTGCCCTAGAGCAGGGGCAACTCGCACCTGTTTCCATTCGAGTAAACCCAGACGTTGATGCCAAAACTCACCCCTATATCTCCACCGGACTAAAAGAAAACAAGTTCGGAATTGATATCTCCCAGGCTGGAGACATTTACCAGCGCGCTGCGGATTTAGAAGGCCTCAGCATTGTTGGGATCGACTGCCATATTGGCTCGCAGCTAACCGAGCTCAGCCCCTTTCTGGATGCATTAGATCGCGTTCTCGACCTCGTTGATTCACTTGGCGAAGCGGGGATACAAATCGAACATCTGGATCTCGGTGGTGGCCTAGGCGTCACCTACGAAAGCGAAACACCACCTTCGCCGGCTGAGCTGTGCGCAGCAATTAAGACGCGCATGGGCGACAGACCTCAACAACTTATCTTTGAGCCGGGTCGATCAATTGCCGGAAACGCAGGCATTCTGGTCACAGAGGTTCAAATTCTAAAGAGTACAGAGGCAAAAAACTTTGCCGTGGTCGACGCGGCCATGAACGATATGATTCGGCCGTCTCTATACGGTGCCTACATGAATATCACTGAAGTAAACCAAAACTCGAACTCTCCGGAAAAAGTTTGGGATGTCGTTGGCACGGTTTGCGAAAGTGCAGACTTCCTAGGCAAGGATCGAAAGTTGAAAATTGCTGAGGGTGATCTTCTGGTTCAGCACACTGCCGGCGCCTACAGTTTTGTCATGAGCTCCAACTACAACACTCGAGGTCGCGCTGCAGAAGTATTGGTAGATGGAAATCAAAGCCATCTGGTGCGAGAACGTGAAACTGTCGCAGACTTGCTGCGCGGTGAACACGTACTTTAGTTATCTAGCCAGAAAGGCTATTTGATATGGGCTCCAGAAAACCTGCTCTCAAGTTCACCAAGATGCATGCCTTGGGCAATGACTTTGTGGTTCTCGATGCCATCACCCAAGCGGTTGAGATGACACCCGAGCGGGCCAAGAAGATCGCCGATCGCCACTCGGGTATTGGATGCGACCAGATATTGCTTGTCGAACCGCCATCAAATCCAGATGTAGATTTTGACTACCGAATTTTCAACCAGGATGGTTCTGAGGTAAATCAGTGCGGCAACGGTGCCCGTTGTTTCGCCAAGTACGTGCACGACCGCAAGTTGACCGGTTTGAGAAATATTCGGGTGCAAACTCGAGCTGGAAAACTTGTGCTGAAAGCACACAAGAACCAGAGCTACTCGGTCTGCCTAGGTGTTCCAGAGTTTGAGCCAGAAAAAATTCCCTATCTGGGATCTGGCAGCATTAACGGAAAAGCCCGGATCGAACTCGATTCGGAATCCCTTGAGTTTTCGCTAGTATCTCTGGGTAATCCTCACGCGGTCATTCAAGTGCCCTCAGTCAAAAAAGCCAAGGTCAAAAAGCTAGGAAAAGCTCTGCAAAAACACCCCCATTTTCCGGAGAGCATCAATGTGGGGTTTATGGAGATACTTAATCCTCAGGAAATTCGCTTGAGAGTCTATGAGAGAGGTGCAGGTGAAACTTTGGCCTGCGGATCAGGCGCCTGCGCAGCGGTTATCTCAGGAATAAAGAACGGCTTGCTCGAGGGTGCTGTGACCGTTAATCTTCCCCTAGGCAAACTAACCATTGAATGGGCCGGGCCAGGCCAAGCAGTTGAGTTAAGCGGCCCCGCCACCACAGTGTTTCACGGACAAACGAGACTTTGATTTAAGGGTTAATTTCAAAGACCAAACTTGGAAGACCAGATGAACGAAACTGCTGAAAAAATGCTAAGCCCCGATGAAATCAGGGAATATTTGCTCAATAACTCTGATTTCTTTCTTGAAAATCAGGATCTTTTTACCCAGATAAACTTTCCCCATGAAACCAGTGGCGCTGTTTCGCTGATTGAACGTCAGGTTCAGGTGCTCAGAGAAAGCGAAAAAGAAAGCAAGAATCTAGTTGCCGAACTAACGGAAACAGCGACGAGCAACCACGAACTTCTGAAGAAAATGCAGCAACTGACGCTTCAGCTTCTCAGTGCTGAAAACGGTACTTCGCTTTTAAACAACCTTGAATCCCTGATGAAGGATCAGTTCGAGCTCGACAGCGTGCAGCTACTTTTGGCGGAAGGCTCCGCCAGTGCAGATCTTCCTCTCTGTCAATTTTCTTCAGCTGAACATCTCCAGCAGATGCGCGCCGATATTTTTAATCTCGATATCTACGTCGGCCGAATTCCAGCCAAGCTCAGTGAGTATTTCGACGCTGATTCTTTGTATAAGCTTGGCTCTATCGCGCTGCTAAAACTCGATCTGAGTGATCAACCAGGCTACTTACTTCTGGGAAGCTCTGAAGAAAGCCGATTTCAAAGCGATATGGCAACAGACTTTATCGATTTTATCGCCAAGGTATTTTCTAATCTTTTCAAGCAGAGTCTGGGGCAGTCTTAGTGGCTAGCTGCCGGTTTCCGGAAGCTCTAGATCGTTTTACAGATTACCTCCGCTCAGAGCGAAATTATTCTGAGCACACCCTTGCCGCCTACCGCCGAGACCTGACCAAACTAGCGGACAATCTCGATAAAAAATATCTGGAAGATATCTCTCTTATAGACATCCTTGCCGTTCGTCAGACTCTTTCTGCTTTACGCCACCAAAACCTGTCTCCACGCTCACTACAACGCTGGCTCTCAAGTCTAAGAAGCTTTTTCAACTACGGACTAAAACAGAACTGGTGCCAAATAAATCCGACCGCTGGTGTCAACGCGCCCAAACTGCCTAGAGCCCTGCCCAAGGTTTTGGATGCAGATCAAACCGCCCAGCTACTAAATAACAGTAGCGCTTTAAAGAGATCTGCTTCATCCAATTCGCCCGACTGGATAGTCCAGAGGGATATTGCCATCGCCGAGCTGCTCTATTCTTCAGGATTGCGGGTAGCAGAACTTTGCGCGCTTAATCTGGCGGATATTGACCTAAGCGGTGCGGAAGTCCGTGCCTTTGGTAAAGGCGGTAAAACTCGTGTGGTTCCAGTGGGATCCATGGCTATCGAAGCGATCAAAGCCTGGCTGTCATCACGCGCAGAGCTATCAAGAGACGGAGAGGAGGGGCTTTTTCTCGGCAAGACAGGCAAACGCCTGAGTACTCGCTCGGTCCAACTTCGCATGGAAAAACTCGGGCGAGAACAGGGTTGTGAGCAAAGATTGCACCCTCATCTACTACGCCACTCATTCGCCAGCCATATGCTCGAATCCAGTGGTGACCTGCGCTCAGTTCAGGAAATGCTAGGACACGCTAATATCTCCACGACGCAAATATATGCCCATCTGGACTTTCAGCACCTCGCCAAGGTTTACGATAAGGCTCACCCTCGCGCCAACCAAACCGAAGATACAGCCCAATCTAAAAAATCGGACAGCTAGTGAACTCAGGTCAAAACCCAAACTCAAAGAAACCAATGCAACTCAAGGACATTCTTATGCGTACTTTCTTCCTGTTTATCTTTCTTAGCCTGATCAGTTGCGGTAGCTTTTCTCAAATAGTGACAACCACCGATGATGGCGTCGTGCGGCAGGTCAGCGTATCAGGCATGAGTGAGGCCAAGGTAGAGGCTGATATGGCACGAGTTCATTTGTCGGCACAGGCGCAAAGTAATACCAGTGCAGAAGCAAAAAATATCGTCGATCAGCGCGTCAATCAGGTGATTCAAATTCTAGAGGAAGTCGGATTAAGCGAAGAAGATCTAACCGCCGGACAAATTTCCATTTCCCCCCGCTACAACTACCGCAACAATAGGCAGGAATTTATCGGCTACTTTGCCAACAGGGCCATCCAGGTGGAAATCGATGATCTGGATTTGCTCAATAGCTTTCTCGATGCGGCGCTCGAGCAGCAGATTGACGGCATAAACCAAATTGAATACCGCACATCCAAGGAGCAAGAGGTTAAAGCTCTCGCCCGGGAAATGGCGATTCAAGACTCAAAAGAGAAGGCCGAGTTTTTAGCTGATGCCTATGGCGTCGATCTGGGACCGGTGATCTCCATAAGTTATCAGAGCAGCTATGCATCGCCGGTAATATATGAACAGGTGGGTTTGGCCAGAGCGGAAAGCTTTGCTGCGGATTCCGCAGGTCAGTACATTCCCGACCAACTTAGTTTTAGTGATCGTATCTCAGTGATTTTTCAACTTAATGCAGACTAGCTCGAGCCAGAACCTAGAACTAATATTTACAACAAGAGCCTAGAGCCTTCGAACCCTAAAAGACCGCCCTTTAAGCTTGCCTTCGCTTAGTTTATTTAGGGCAGCTTTCCATTGGCTGCGAGAAACCGCCACATAGGCCCAATTGTCGGCCAGGTCGATTTTGCCAACATCATTTCCAGCTATACCCTTCGCACCGGTCAAAGCGCCGAGAATATCTCCGGGGCGCAGCTTTTGTTTTTTACCCCCGTCTATTTTCAGGGTGGTCATTGCAGCCTGCTGAGGTGACGTTTTTAACAAGCTAGGCGAAGGCAACGACTCTGAAACAATTTCCCGATCGAGATAGATTCCCAACTGAATAACTTTGTATTGTTCTTTTGAGTTATAGAGCGAATAGGCAGCACCCTTGGCACCGGCTCTTCCGGTACGTCCGATACGGTGGGTGTGCACCTCGTTTTCCTGAGCAATATGGTAGTTAATGACCGCATCAACCGAATCTATATCCAGCCCCCGTGCGGCAACGTCTGTCGCCACCATGACCGATATGCTTTTGTTGGAAAATCGAATCAGCGTCTGATCTCGATCTCTCTGATCCAAGTCGCCGTGCAGTGCCGCGACGCTAAAATTACTTTGTTTGAGTGCCTCAGCCAGCTCCTTGGTCTCACGCTTGGTATTGCAAAATATCAGTGCCGACTCCGGCTGATGTTCGAGCAACAACAAACGAACCCCATCAAATCTCTCGTCTTTGCTTTCTATCTGATAAAAATGTTGCTCAATACTAGAGTCATCATGAGTGGATTCAACCTTGATCAACTCGGGCTGATCCATAATACGCCTGGCAATAGCTTGAATCTCAATTGGATAAGTCGCACTAAAGAGTAAGGTCTGCCTTTGCTTGGGAATCTGCTTCACTATTTTTTCCAGCGTTTCTTGAAACCCCATTTCCAACATACGGTCAGCTTCATCGAGCACAAGACAGCTAACCTTATCTAGCGTTAAACGCCCGCGATAAAGATGATCCTCAATGCGCCCAGGCGTACCTACTACGATATGAGCACCGCTCTGAAGTGAACTAATTTGTGGCCCCATAGGCACACCGCCACAGAGTGTTAACACTTTGATATTGGGGATGGTTCGAGCCAGTTTGCGAAGTTGCTTTGCTACCTGGTCGGCAAGCTCTCGGGTGGGACAAAGCACCAAGGACTGAACCTGATAAAGCTCTGAGTCCAACCTGGACAACAGACCCAGACCGAAGGCTGCGGTTTTCCCAGACCCTGTTTTTGCCTGGCCGATCAAATCGCTGCCAGCGAACACATGGGGTAATGCCTTAGCCTGGATGGGAGTCATGGTCTCGTAGCCAAGTGATTGCAGATTTTTCTGCAATTCTTGCGAGAGTGGAAGATTGGAAAAACTGTCTGAATTCGGGCTCAAGTTATTAAGCCAACAACATAAATACGGAACGAATACTCAGATAGATAAGTATCAAACTGCTGAGAAAGAATACCGCAGCCCAAAACCAGGCCAGGCGATAACGAAAGTTCATTGCAATGCGCCTAAAAAGTCGGGTTCCTGCCACTGGTTTTTGCGGCACCTCGCGAAAATTACTAGAAATCCCCAGCAAACAGATTGACCAGCCCAAGAGCACCATAGTTGGCAAAAGATATCGATCCGCCTCAGCAGTTCCCTGCAATATAAAATAGAAAAACAGCACAACAGAAAGTAGGGATAAACCCCAATTGAGGATCCTAAACTTATAGGCCGATCGGGCTATGGACTGAATTAAGTTGAGTAATTTCATTGGCTCAAAATAAACCCCGCAAATGCGGGGCCTATTAATTGATATTTCGCCAGTTAACCTGCAAGAGCCAACTGATAGAACTGATCTTCTACCTCGCTGGTCCAGCCGAAAGGGTCTTCAGTACGCCGCTCCTGAATATCGAGTAAGCCTCGGCGTAGCTCAGCAGCAACAACATCGGATTGAGACAACTCGTAGGCTGTACCATCCGCCTCAGCGATATCACTGATAGGACTGACGATTGCCGCTGTTCCACATGCAAAGGCTTCGACACAACTGCCAGACTTGATATCGGCAAGGAGTTCCTCAATTGGCATGGTTCGCTCAACTACTTCATATCCCTTGTGACGCGCCAGCTGAATAACTGAATCCCGGGTAATGCCCTTGAGGAAAGATGGCGTCAGTCGAGGGGTGTGCAGCTCACCATCAATCAATGCGAAAACATTCATACCGGAAAGCTCTTCAATGTCTTTCATATTGCGCGGGTCTAACCAAAGCGATTGGTGATAGCCCATCGCCTGTGTTCTCTGCGCCGATTCTGTCGCCGCGGCGTAGTTTCCACCAGTCTTTGCTGCACCCGTTCCGCCCACTGCAGCACGACAGCCTTCTCGCTCAATAAGTACCTTCATCTCTCCGGCGTGGTAAGCCTCGGATGGGCTGGCGATAACAATAAAGGCATATTCACTGGAAGGCCCCATACCCAAGGCGCCGGTTAAGCCGATCATAAAGGGCCGCAAATAGAGGGATTGCCCAGCCTGCGTCGGAATCAGTGGTTCACTCAATGCGGTAACCACGCTGATACCCTCCATAAAGAGATCAGCCGGAATCTCTGGCATACACATGCGACGAGCAGAAAAGTTCAGCCGATCATGGTTGTCCAAAGGACGAAAAAAATTGGCTCGCGGATTATCAATTTTATAAGCCTTAAGACCTTCAAAAACCTCTTGAGCGTAATGCAGAACCTTGGCGGCTGGATCAATTTCTATATTTTGGTACGGAAGTGCACGCCCCTGCTGCCAGGCACCATCTCGATAGTCGACGCGATACATCACCGGAGATTTGACCTGACCAAACCCGAGAGAAGTAGGCGCGCTAAAGCCCGCCATCGCTGCCGCTATTCCTGAATCGATGATGCAATTACTCATAACTATCTTAAAATCTATCTGTTTATCTAGGCTGAATTCAATATTTTCCCAAACCGAATTCACTACCAGACTGCAATGAATTCCGAATGACATCTCTATTAAAACGCCAAAAGGTCGGGAATTATAGGGAAGCTCGGCCTTATTTGCTGAAATTTTTCCTAGCCCTGATCTGGAACACTTCAGAGGTGGTTAAAATTGCGTTTATTGTGCACCCGCCTATAATCGTGCCTGCAAATTAATTCCCCTTTTTCAGGTACTCCAGTGCGAATAAATGACCTATCTCCAGACGCGTTAACGGCTCTTCAGGCCGAGGTTCAACAGCGTTATCAGTCCTTAAAGAATGAAGGACTTAACCTCGACCTAACTCGCGGAAAACCCGCTTCCGACCAGCTCGATCTGTCTGATCAGCTCGATGGAATTCTCCAAGGAGACTATTCCTCGGAAGGCCCAGATGTGCGCAATTACGGTGATGTGTGGGGAATCCCGGAAGCGCGCAGACTCGGCGCTGAAATCATGGGCACCAAAGCCGAAGAGGTGCTCACCGGCGGAAACGCCAGCCTGACCCTGATGTTTTTCACTGTGCTCTACCACATGCAAAAAGGTTGGAAGGGCGCAGATTCGGCCTGGTCAAATAACCCCAAGGCAAAGATGATCTTCGCCGTACCGGGCTACGATCGCCACTTTACTATTTGCGAGACTCTGGGTCTGGATATGGTTACTGTACCCATGACAGACAACGGCCCGGATATGGATGCTGTTGAAGAGCTGGTGCGTACCGACCCCGATGTTGTTGGCCTATGGGGCGTTCCCAAGTACTCTAATCCGACCGGCTGTATCTACTCTGAAGAAACCGTAGACAGAATCGCTGCACTAGGAAAAATCGCCAATCCCAATTTCAAAGTGCTTATGGACAACGCTTACGCCGTCCACGATCTAAACTATCCGGCTCCGCAGCTACCTAACATGATGGATGCGGCTCGACGTCACGGCACTGAAAGTAGCCTTTGGTTATTTGCCTCCACCTCAAAAGTTACATTCTCTGGTGGCGGCATTAGCTGGGTTGCTTCCAGTCCTGAAAACCTGGCGGATTACGCAAAATATATTGTTTCAGCAGTGATTGGCTTTGATCGTGTTAACCAATTACGCCATGCACGAATGCTGCCGGATATGGATGCGGTAACCGAGCATATGAAAAAACACGCTGATTTGATCAAGCCCAAGTTTGATGTAGTGCGGGAAACCCTAGCTCGTGAACTTAGCGACGATTTTGGCCAGTGGAATGATCCAGAGGGTGGCTACTTTACTTCCTTCGATTCTCGTCCAGGTTTAGCCACAGAGATTATTCGGCTAGCTGGCGAAGCAGGCGTAAAACTTACTCCGGCCGGTTCTACCTTTCCTCACAAAAAGGACCCAGAGAACCGCAATATCCGGATTGCGCCTACGGCTCCACCTCTGGAAGAAATCACCAAGGCTGTTGAAGTTTTTGCAGTTTGTGTGCAGCTAGCAACTTTGAATAGCATGTCTTAAGAAATTTCTTCTGCCACAAAAAAGCCCAGCTAATTAGCTGGGCTTTTTTATTCACCACTAGGCTTCGGCGGAGAGGGATTCAGGTTGGATATTGGGTGTGGAAACTGCGCCACTTTGTCAGTGGTCTTGATATCAGACACTTTAACCTGCCCTTCTTTGTCCACTTCATCGATACGAACAAGTGAGTGCATAGGAATATAAGAGCGCTTAACTCCATCGAATTCCGTTTTTAGCTTCTCTTCCGCTGGATCAACAACAATTTGTGTTCTCTCGCCAAAAACAAAATCCTCGACCTCGATAAATCCCATCAGATCGCTCTGAAATATCTGTCGGGCAAAGACTTCATATATTTGCCCTTGGTTATAGAAGACGACTCGGTAAATAGGTTGTTTGGCCATAATTGTTCTTTATATTTTGATAGCAGAAGTATACAGACCCTTGAATGGGGATTATTTTGCGGAATTAAAGTATCGGAGAGGATTATCTTCCTCAGCGGAGCGGGATAGTTGAAAATTCTCACCCTCAGGTTTAATTCACTCGCATGGAAAGGCCCGCTATAATCCCGCGCCCTTACAAATAGACGCTAGTTCGGCGAAGAACCTTTGAAAAAGCTATTTATCCAGACCCATGGCTGCCAGATGAACGAATATGATTCTGATCGTATGCGTGACCTGCTGGGTGACAGTCACGGGATGGTGCAAACGGATAACGCTGAAGAAGCGGATGTACTGCTGCTCAACACCTGTTCGATTCGCGAAAAGGCTCAGGAAAAGGTGTTCCATCAGCTAGGCCGATGGCGCAGCCTGAAAGAACAAAATCCCGATCTTGTAATTGGTGTTGGCGGCTGCGTTGCTAGTCAGGAAGGTAGCGCTATTGCAGACCGTGCTCCCTATGTGGATTTAATTTTTGGCCCACAAACACTGCACCGATTGCCCGAGTTATTGGCTGAACGTGCGTCCGATAGCAGCAAGCCGGCAATGGATATCAGCTTCCCCGAGGTGGAGAAATTTGATCACCTTCCAAAACCCCATGCCGACGGAGTAACTGCCTATGTATCGGTTATGGAAGGTTGCTCCAAGTACTGCACTTTTTGCGTAGTGCCCTACACACGGGGTGAAGAAGTTAGCCGCCCCCTGATGCAAGTACTGGAAGAAGTGGCCCAGTTGGCCGCCCAGGGAGTGCGAGAAATCAATCTGCTGGGCCAAAACGTCAACGCCTACCGAGGTGAAATGCCGGAAGGAGACTCGCAAACCGGTGGCATCGCACGGCTTTCAGATCTCATTCGCATGGTAGCTGCTGTCGAAGGCATTGATAGAATTCGTTTTACCACTTCGCATCCGGTGGAATTCACGGACGACCTAATCGCTGTATACGCGGATGTTCCCGAACTGGTTAGTCACCTCCACCTACCTGTGCAGAGCGGCTCTGACCGGATATTGGCTCAGATGAAGCGCAACCACACAGTGTTGGAATACAAATCCAAAATTCGTGCTCTGCGTAAAATTCGTCCGGGAATCAGCATTTCTTCAGATTTTATTGTCGGCTTCCCCGGAGAATCGGAGAAAGACTTCCGAGACACCATGAAACTGATCGAAGAGATCGGTTTTGATACTTCCTTCAGTTTTGTCTATAGCGCGCGTCCAGGCACGCCCGCTGCGGAATATCCCGACAATATTGACGAAGCGACCAAGAAAAAGTGGTTACAAGAACTGCAAACGGCGATCCAAAGTCACGCGCGACAAATTAGTGCTGCCATGGTGGGAACTGAGGTCAACTGTTTGGTAACCGGCTTCTCTCGCAAGGACCCCGGGCAGCTTCAGGCGCGCACAGAGAACAACCGTGTCGTGAATTTTTCCTGCACTGATGCGGGCTTGATTGGACAATTTGTCAAACTGCGCATTGGTGAAGCACTTCCAAACTCACTGCGCGGCGAGCTGGCCTAGGGCTGTTAATTCTCTGGCTCAGGGCTGTGATTAGCGCTATTCTTTTTCTCCCATAAGTATCTCCCCTCTAATAAAGGGGGTTAATAAAGTAAATTTGAGTTCAACTGCCCAACCTATCAGTCCTTCCTCCTCCGTAACAAAAGTGGAAATAGTGCTGGAGCCAAACGATGCCAGACGCCTGTCAAGTCTCTGCGGCCAATTTAACAAGCACATTCGACAGATCGAAGAACGGCTGGGAATTCGAATTAGCAATCGCGCCAACCGTTTTATTTGCGAGGGCGACAGCGAGATAGCTGAATCCAGCACCAAACTTCTGCAAAATCTCTACCATATGACAACTTCCAAAGAACCACTTACACCAGATCAAGTACACCTCGAATTGCAGAGCTCAGCCATTGCGGAGCTCTCTACAGCTGAGCCCGCCGATCCATCAGGCAATTCGAAGGGAATCTCCATCCGTACCAAAAAAGAAATTATTCGACCTCAGGGCGCCAACCAGAAGCGTTATGTGGAACGAATTCGAAGTCACGATATTAACTTTGGCGTCGGGCCGGCGGGCACCGGCAAGACATATCTCGCGGTCGCCTGCGCGGTCGAAGCCTTTATTAAAGATGATGTCGAACGCATTTTGCTGGTTCGCCCAGCAGTAGAGGCAGGAGAAAAGCTAGGGTTTCTCCCAGGAGATCTGACACAAAAAGTCGACCCTTATCTGCGCCCCCTCTATGACGCCCTCTACGAGATGATGGGATTCGAAACTGTCGCTCGCTTGATTGAACGCAATATTATTGAGGTAGCACCTCTGGCATTTATGCGGGGCCGGACCCTAAACCATGCCTATGTAATTCTAGATGAAGCCCAAAACACGACAAAAGAGCAGATGAAGATGTTTCTGACGCGCATTGGTTTCGGCTCCACCGCAATTATTACCGGCGATGTGACCCAAATTGATCTACCCAAGAATTTTCCTTCCGGGTTAATTCACTCCTCGAGAGTTCTAACGGATGTGGAAGGTATTAGCACCACCAGATTTACCTCCAGCGATGTGGTTCGTCATCCCTTAGTACAGCGTATTGTTGAAGCTTACGAACAATACAACGAAGACTGAACAACATATGATTCTGAACTTTCAGCTGGCTGAAAATAGGAGCGAAGTACCCACCGAAGAAAACTTTCTTGGATGGGCAGGCGCCGCTTTGAAACACCTGGAGCAAGACAATTCAAAGGAAGTAAGCCTCTGCATTCGCGTGGTCGACGAAGAAGAAATTTCTAAACTAAATCAAGACTATAGAAATAAATCCGGCAGCACTAACGTACTAAGCTTTCCTCAGGAAATTCCTGAACAAATTTCGGCTGCAATTCATGAAAAAGCGCTCGGCGATATCCTATTGTGTGCCCCCGTCATTGAGCGGGAAGCAGAAGAACAAGGCAAAACATCCATAGCTCACTGGGCTCATCTCACCATTCACGGCGTCCTGCATCTGCTCGATTATGACCATGAAACCACTGCGGAAGCCGAGCAAATGGAGAGCCTGGAGATTGCCATTCTCAATCAATTAGGGTTTGCTAACCCCTACGAAACTAATTCCTGAACTAAAAAGGACTTATAAAAGCTAAATGAGCGACGACAAACCTCCATCGACACAGGCCAGCTGGATGACCCGGCTGGTCAATCTACTTTCGCCGACGCCCGATAATCGCGAGCAGCTGTCGGCTATTTTGCAAAAATCTCACGAGTCTCAAGTAATTGACCGGGATGCGCTGGAAATTATGGAGGGCGCGCTTCGAGTTGGTGAAACTCATGCGCGCGAGATTATGATTCCGCGCTCACAAATGGAGGTAATTCAGTCCGATGCAAAAATCGTTGATGTGCTTCCCAAAATAATTGAAACCGGACACTCACGCTTTCCTGTCGTCGGTGAATCTTCCGAGGACATTATCGGAATTTTACTAGCCAAGGACTTACTTTCGCTGGTTCTAGAAGACAGCAAAAACATCGATATATGTTCAATGGTACGACCGGCCACCATCATTCCGGAGAGTAAACGACTAGGTGTATTACTGCGCGAATTTCGTGAGCAACGCTACCATATGGCTATGGTTGTCGATGAGTACGGTAGCGTATCTGGCCTACTCACCATCGAAGATATACTCGAAGAAATTGTGGGTGAAATAGAAGATGAAACCGACGAAGAAGAATTGCCGCAAATTCGTCGTCTCGACGACAAGCATTGGCTGGTAGAAGCGCAAACCGAAGTTGAAGATTTTAACGAAGAGTTTGAAACCGGCTTAAGTGAGGAAGAGTTCGATACTATTGGAGGCATTCTCACGAACAAGCTTGGCCATCTGCCAGTTGTCGGTGAAAAAATCACTATTGAAAATCTCAGGTTCGAGGTTGTCGAAGCAGATGATCGTAAAATCGAGCTGCTCAAACTAAAGTTTCTGACCGAGTAAATAGCTCATCCAGATCTTTGCCATTGTTCAATCCTAGAAAAATACTGGAAAGATCCGCCGCCCTGATTGCCGGCGCATTGGTTCCTCTTTCTCTTGCCCCTTACAACATACTTTTTCTAAGCTTTCTTAGTCTGACGGCTTTTGCCTGGCTGATTCTGCGAGCGCAAAGTAAAAAAGAGCTCTTCATCACCGCTATGTGTTTTGGTACTGGTCTTTTTGCAGTGGGTGTGTCCTGGGTTTATGTGAGCATCCACGTCTATGGCGAAGCCACACCCATTTTGGCCGCCCTGATGACGATGATTTTTGTCTTATTCCTTGCGGCGCTCTTTGCCCTTCCCTGGATTCTGCTCAAATTTACGCCGAGGCGAGCAATCGACCAAGCACTCTGTTTTGCCGCAATTTGGTTGTTGGCGGAATGGATCCGAGGCTGGATTCTCACCGGATTCCCCTGGCTATATGTTGGGCAGGGGCATCTTGTTTCGCCACTATCAGGATGGCTGCCTATCCTTGGCTCACTCGGAGTCGGGTTTTTACATGCACTACTCTGCGCGACCCTCGCTCTTGCAATCAATAACGGCATCCAAAAGGTAAAAATCACTATTCCCACAATGGTGGCTTATGGCCTGGTGCTCGCTATTCTGATTCTGAGCCCTCTGCTCAGCCGACTTGAGTGGACCACAGCTCTCGACCCTATCGAGGTTAGCCTGATACAACCCAATATTCCTTTGGAAGATAAATGGGACGCAGATCTGCGTGACGCAAACCTGCAAATACTTCTCGATCTCAGCGAAGGCTCCTGGAACAGCGACATTTTGGTCTGGCCGGAAGCGGCATTACCGCTAGCAACACTCTCGTCCACTGCTAGCGCTCAAACCCTGCAGGAGGTATCCAGCTTTCTCGGCCCAGAAACTTCATTGGTTACCGGCCGGTTGGTCTATGACTCCATCTATCGACGCTTCCACAACGACGTCATTGGACTGGGTCAGGGAGAAGGCGAATACACAAAGCGTCGTTTGGTGCCCTTTGGCGAATATGTCCCATTGGAAGGCCTGCTGCGAGGGCTGATTGAGTTCTTCGATTTACCCATGTCGGTAATCACAGCCGGAGACCCCGATCAGGAACACCTCAAAGCGGGAGAGTTGAGCGTAGCGATTGCCCTTTGCTACGAAATTGCCTACGGCAACCAGGTCGCACTAGACAGCCGCAATGCCAACCTTCTGGTGACCGTCAGCAACGACACTTGGTTTGGTGAATCCATCGGCCCACACCAGCACTTTCAGATCGCTCAAATACGCGCTCGCGAAACCAGCAAGCCGGTTCTGCGCGGGACAAATAACGGTGTCACGGGAGTTATCGACGCTCGCGGGCAGATAGTAGCGAGTAGTGAACAATTTGTCGCAACCGCTCTAACCAGCCAACTAACCCCCCATTCGGGCTCGACTCCTTTCGCCCGTTGGGGAGAATCACCCTTGGTGGCCTTACTAATCTTTGTATTTATTTTTTCTCTCGGGCGGCGCAGCAGCTAATAGTTTCGTTAGCGGTGGGCTAAACTCTAGGACTGAAATGTCCGGATTACCGAGATGAAAATCAAGACCTTCTCTCAGAAGTTGAGACCCTCGAAGCTTCTATTACTGAGGCTCCTATCTGTATTGGCAATATCGGCGCTATTGCTCGCGGGTTGCTCGCGGGATTCTTCCAGCGGCACACCAAATAGAGAAACCGCAGAAGACATACGCGAGCAGATAGTTACCGAAACCGGTATCGATCTAGTTCCACTGGATTTCTTTGATTGGGATCTGACCTTGTCTGATCTAGCTGGCCAGGTTGTGGTCATGCACTTTTGGGCAAGCTGGTGTGTTCCTTGCACTGAGGGCTTTTCAGCAATACTGGATGCATCCAATAATCTACCAGTCGAAGATGTACGCTTTATCTCGGTAAATCTCGACGACTATCTGGACGAAGAATCCTATATCTCTGCTCTGGATTTCCTAAGCTTCAGCAATGCTCAAATAGAGAACTATCAGCTCCAGCATGATCTCCTGGAGATCTATTCATTCTTCGGTTTGGAAAACATTCCGACGACCATCATTTACGCCAGATCTGGTAGCGAACAGGGTCGGCTCGGCAACGAGGGTGACCTGTTCGAGCCTCTATTACTGCAAGCGATTAATCAGGCTTTGGCGGTACCTCTTGAAGAATAAATTTATTTACGCAAACAGCTCCTGATTTGCACGGGATTTCTCCCCAAAATTCGAGGATAATGCCACTTCTCATTTACAGGGTGTCGCTGACGCTTTTACCCTTGGTCGCAGACGCTTTATAACCTATTTATCGACTGGCCAAAGAGCCAGACTCAGGAATTACGATGCAGGATTACGATCCTCGCGCTATCGAAAAAGAAGCGCAGGAATATTGGCAGCAACAAAAAATATTCGAAGTGACAGAAGACCCAGATCGGGAGAAGTACTACTGTCTTGCCATGTTCCCCTACCCAAGCGGCAAGCTGCATATGGGCCATGTGCGCAATTACACCATTACCGACGTAATCTCGCGTTACCAGAAGATGCTCGGCAAAAATGTGTTGCACCCAATGGGTTGGGACGCCTTTGGCCTTCCTGCCGAAAACGCGGCCATTCAGAATAAAACTGCGCCCGCGGCCTGGACCGAGCAAAACATCGCCTATATGAAAAACCAGCTCGAAGCTCTTGGTTTTGGGTTGGATTGGAGCAGAGAATTGCGAACCTGTGACCCAGACTACTATCGTTGGGAGCAGTGGTTCTTCACCCGCTTGGTGGAGAAAGGCCTAGCCTATCGCAAGGTTGCCGCTGTGAACTGGTGCCCCAAAGACGAAACCGTATTAGCCAACGAGCAGGTGGTGGAAGGCTGCTGCTGGCGATGTGATACGCCAGTCGTGCGCAAAGAAATTCCCCAGTGGTCGATCCGTATTACCGATTACGCCGAAGAACTCCTCAACGACCTCGATCAGCTAGACGAGTGGCCTGATCAGGTTCGCGCCATGCAAGCCAATTGGATTGGCAAGAGCCGCGGCCAGGAAATCGATTTTGATCTAATCGAATCAGTGGATGATGTTGAAACACTGCCTGTCTATACGACTCGACCGGACACATTGCTTGGGGTTACCTACCTCAGCATAGCTGCCACCCACCCAGTGGCCGAAGCATTGGCAAAAAACAATCCCGAGCTTGCCGACTTTATTCAGAGTTGTGCTGAACAGAGCACTGCCGAAGCGGATATGGCGGTAATGGAAAAACGCGGAATCACCACCGGGTTGACCTGTACACATCCTCTCACAGGAGAACAAGTCCCCGTCTGGATCGCCAACTATGTGCTGATGGACTACGGTTCTGGTGCCGTGATGGCCGTGCCTGCGCACGACCAACGCGACTACGAGTTTGCGCAAAAATACGATTTAGCGATCAAACAGGTGATTACTCCTGCAGGAGACGAGGTCATAAACCTGGACGCCGAAGCCTTTGTGGAAAAAGGAGTGCTGACAAATTCTGGCGATCAATATTCGGATTGGGATGGACTGGACTTCGAAACAGCCTTTGAAGCAATCGCCGATAAACTCGAGTCGTTGGGTAAAGGTCGAGTACAAACCAATTATCGTTTGCGCGACTGGGGTGTCTCCCGGCAACGCTACTGGGGTGCACCCATACCCATACTATTCACTGATGGTGAAGAGATTCCCGTACCCGCAGATCGCCTGCCCGTGGTATTGCCAGAAGATGTGGAAATGGACGGTGTGCAATCTCCAATCAAAGCCGATCCTGAATGGCGTAAAACGGATTACCAAGGTCAAGCGGCCGAACACGAAACAGATACCTTCGATACCTTTATGGAATCGTCTTGGTATTTTGCTCGCTTTACCTGCTCAGGTTTCGACGGCGGGATGATCGACCCAGAAAAGGCGAATTACTGGCTGCCCGTGGATCAATATGTAGGCGGTATTGAACACGCTATTTTGCACCTTCTCTACGCACGCTTTTTCAACAAGTTGATGCGCGATGAAGGCTTGGTGAACTGTGATGAACCCTTCAAACGGCTGCTCTGCCAGGGCATGGTATTGGCTCAGTCCTATTCCTATCTGGACGATCAGGGACACAAAGTTTGGGTCAATCCGGAAGAAGTTGATGTCGAGCGCGATGAGAAAAGCCAGATTGTTTCGGCAAAGCACAAGATAGACGGTCGCGAGTTGCAAGTTGGCGGCACTACCAAGATGTCGAAATCAAAGAACAATGGCGTCGACCCACAATCGGCAATCGATCAGTACGGTGCCGACACGGTTCGACTCTTTACCATGTTTGCCGCGCCTCCTGAGCAAACTCTGGAGTGGTCCGATGAAGGCGTTCAGGGCGCAGCACGATTTGTAAGGCGTCTGCATCGCTATTGCCAGGAAGCCGAAGGAATCAATCCAGAAAGCATTTCCTCGGCGCTGAACAAGGAAAATCTATCTTTGGCAGATACGAGCAATCTGGACGATAAGCAAAGCGAATTTCGACGCAATATTCAGATCGCATTGCAAAAGGCCAACTACGACTATTCCAGAAACCAGTTCAATACGGTGGTTTCAAGTTGTATGAAGATTCTCAACGAACTCTTTGACAACAAAGGCGCCGGCGCTGCGAGTATCGAGGGACTGGGTATTCTGCTCAGGCTGCTTTATCCCATCGCCCCGCATATCAGTCATCATCTTTGGCATCAGCTTGGTTTTGGTGCGGATATTCTCGATGCATCCTGGCCAGAGGTTGACGAGTCAGCACTGGTGCAAAACGAGATTGACTTAATGGTTCAGGTAAATGGCAAATTACGGGGCAAAATCAAAGTAAGCCCGGATGTTGATCAGGACACTGCTCAGGAAATCGCGCTGGCCGACCCAAGCGTGCAAAAGTTTACTGCGGATAAAACCCTGCGTAAGGTTATTCTTGTACCCGGAAGATTACTGAACCTCGTGGTAAATGATTAGATTGAAACGACAGCTAAAGTTAGTTTTGTTTATTGCGCTTATCGCATCAACAGCAAGCTGTGGCTGGGTACTTCGTGGAACACAGGTGGATGAAACACTGGCGATCAGTCAGCTCGCTTACGAAAGCGCGGTAAGCAATGGTCTATCCAGACTGCTCAATCAACACTTCCGGGACAGCTCCGCCGACGGTGACGAATACCTCCTCACCATAGTGAATGAAATTCAAATAGAACGAACCCAGAGCCTGACGCCAGCTATGCGCAGTAACCAACTGCGTATGGAGAAAAGAGTGCAGTACAACATTCAGGCAATTCACGGCGGTGGCGTAGAAGAGGGCACTGCTTTGACCTGGCGTGACCTGGACCAAGACGAATTTACTCCGAGCTCAACGGAGAGAGAAAAAGCCTATCTTCAGGAAGAAATTGACGAGGAAATAGTCGCGCAGCTCCTGCGCCATTTGGAGCGATTTGCCATCAACAATGCTGGCAACATTGAAGCGCGACGACGCGCAGACGAACAGCGGGAGCAAAATGCCCGCTAAGGCGGATCAACTCCCGGCAATTCTCGAACGGGGAATTGCGCCCATCTACCTCATTAGCGGCGACGAGCCGCTGCTCTCTCTGGAGTGTTGCGACTTGATTCGCAGCAAAGCCTTAGCGGAAGGTTATGCCGATCGACAGGTGTTCGACGCCGAGACTTTGAGCTGGGATCAAATCGTTAGCGAAACCCAGGCTATGTCACTATTCTCCGAAAAACGTGTCCTGGAAATCCGAATTAAAAATGGCAAGGTGGGCACAGAGGGCTCCAAAGTCCTGACAGAAATTTGCGAAAACCCACCAGAAGATATGTTGATTCTGGTAGACAGCGGCAAACTCGACCGGAACCAATTGCGTGCAAAGTGGGTAAAAAGCATCGATTCGGCTGGGGTACATGTACATATCTGGCCTATCAAACCCAAAGAGCTGCCCTACTGGCTCTCGGGACGACTCAGCCAAGCAGGTATAAAAGCTAATCGACAGGCTGTGAGTGTTTTGGCGGAGCGTGTTGAAGGCAATTTGCTGGCTGCCAAGCAGGAAATCGAAAAACTCAAACTTTTGTTAGAAACTGATGAAGTTGATGCGCCAGCCATGTCCGCCGCGGTAGCGGACAGTGCTCGCTATGATGTTTTTACGCTCCTCGATCGAATTCTGTCTGGCGAAGCGGACGAAGTGACCCGAACCCTTAAAGGCCTGAGAGAGGAAGGCAGCGATACCCTTTCTATTCTCTGGGCCATCTGCCGCGAACTGCGCATTTTGATTCAGGTTAGCGAAGGGCTACAAAGCGGGCAATCCATGGATACAGCCTGCCAAAAGGCGGGTGTCTGGAAAAACCGTCAACCTCTCGTGAGAGCCGCACTTCAAAGACTTAAACCAGGGCGACTAAACCTACTTTTAAGGCAAGCTCGGCTGGTAGATCAGCTATCGAAGGGAGCCAAAGATGGAGACCCTTGGCTGGAAATGGAAAATCTGGTTCTGACCTTTACTGGCCATCCGGCAAGAAATAATGAGGTTCAAAGAACAGGCCTGACCGGCTATTTTTAAAGCCCTTGAAAAAAATAGCACTCTGATCGGTTCTAGAGTAAGTATTCAAATTCATCGGAGTTATTAGTATTCTTTCCGAAACAGATAACGGAATATCAGGTGAGTAAGACATTTTATAATCTAATTGTTGCAACCCTGCTCATTGTTCTTAATTTTTTCCCCATAGAACTCTTCGCTCAATCGGTAAGTTATTTAGACTACACCCCTCCTATTCTGAACAATTCCACACTAACTTCTTACCCTTCTGAATCGTTCATGAATGGGCAACAAGGATGGGTAATTCTAAATTTTATGGTGGATGCAGATGGAAAGCCTTTTGAGCCAGTCGTAGTCGATTCAATCGGCCCCCAAAGGCACCATGATCGGGCAATCGACAGGCTAATGGATACGCTATATCAACCGGCAACGCTCAATGGCACAGCTGTCGAAGGCAGCAGCTATATGCGATTCGTTTTCAGGCCTGGAGTTACCCCCTATTCTTACAGGAACGACTTACCCATCCTTCCAAGGAAATTTTTCGTCACGCTATACGAAAAATTTTTTAGTTTAATTGATAGTCAGCAGTCGGATGAAGCACGGAGAGCACTTGCGGAGCTGAGCTCTGTCGAAGAGCTGAATATATACGAAGCCGCCTTTGTAGACTTCGCCGAATATCGAATGGCCTTTTTCGAATCCGATGTTGCGGAGCAATTGGAGCACCTTCGTAGAGCGCTATCTTACGAGGAGTTGATAGGGATTGAGAGCTTTCTACCTCTGCAATTGGTGCCAGTTGCGCGATTTGAACTACTGAAATTACAGGTTGAAAGTAAGCACTACGCTGAGGCGTTGAGTACATTTGAAACTGTGAGGCGAACAAATCAGAGAGAGTTGGTTGATTCACTCCAACCTCTTATGGATGAAATCTCCAGCTACGCCGGTGACGATTCCTTCTACAGTGTCGACGCGCAGATCAGAAACACATCAACTTGGTTTCTCGAGCTTGCTAAGCCAGCCTTTTCCCTGACCGAAGTCCAAGGCAATATCGATGAAATTAGCGTAGCCTGCGAAGCAAAATACGCAATTTTTCCGTTTAAAAAAGACGTTGAGTACAATATTCCAGAAAACTGGGGAAGTTGTACCTTAAGAATTTTAGGCGATCCGGGCACAGGATTTACGGTTTGGCAGATGCCGAGAGCGGGCTAGGCAACAAGCTTTATAAGCTTCTCGTAGGGATCCTGAGCTGCGCAACTGAGCGTCCCATATATTACCCGGAGCGAGGGAGTCCATTGCCTCTATATGAGCAAGAGATCGGTTAGGCGCATCTCCCGTGCGATACAAAAACTATTCTTCTACCAATTCAATTACCTGATCTGAAAATACTTTACTTGCAGCGTATCTAGACAGGGGCTCATCGCCTGTTAACTCGTGCCGCCAGTGCGGGTAGATATCAGCAAGCGGCTTCGCAGTGTAAGCAAAATCTCGAATATCAGATCGGGGTTCAGGCACGCTAATATCGGGGTTCTCAAAAAGCAGCAGATCAATATCGATACAGCGCGAGCAGGTGCCACTCTCTAGCTCGCGCTTACGGCCGACTTCTCTTTCGATTTGCTGGCAGAGTTCAGCGACTTCTGTGGGACTGAGCGCCGTCCGAAACCCCACCACCATATTGACAAAATCTGGCCCAATAAACCCCATAGCTGGAGCTCTGTAACGACGAGATTCCTCCAGAGTTCCAAAAACCAGCCCGAGCTTAATAAGCGCCAGAGAGATATTGGTTTCTGGCTCGAGATTGCTTCCCAATCCGAGAAAGACTCGCATCCCAGCTATCCCGACTGGTTTGTTCTAGAGCGATAAATTTCAATTCCTACGTAATCTGCTTCAGGAACCGCCCCGGGTTTTTTGATTTCCAATCGCAATTCTTCGACTAGGGAAAAATTTTCAAAGATTGCTGCAGCTAGGTGAGCGGCTAGCGCTTCAATCAGCTGAAAACTCGTAGTAGTGCATTCTGCCAATGCTAATTCAGATACTTCTGCATAGCTGACCGCTTGTTCAAAGTCGTCCGCTGCGGCCGATTGGCTTGTGTCCATAAATAGGTCGAGATCAAGGATGAGCTCTTGTCGAACCTTTCGCTCCCAGTCCCAGATACCGATGATGGTAGGCGCTTTTAAACCTCGAATAAGAATTTTGTCTTTCATTCAACCACCTCAACCGGCTCGAGCTGGTCAATTGGGAATCGCGGCACCACTGAGATTTCATACCCCTGCACAACCTCATTCTCAGCTTTCCCTGCACCGGCTCTTAGCGCCCCTACATAGGCGATCATAGCGCCATTATCGGTACAGAATTTAGGCCGCGGATAGTGGAGAGCCCAATCCCGTTTCTCTCCCTCGGCGGCAAGTTTTTCACGCAGACGGAGATTTGCGGCCACTCCTCCAGCGAGCACCAATTGTTTGTGTCCGGTTTGTTCCAGAGCGCGGCGGCACTTTATGACGAGAGTATCGGCAACTGCTTCCTGAAATCCGGCGGCAATATCTAAAACGGTCTGAGCCTCAATCTCGCCTTCTTCATTCCTCTGGGAATTTGCCAATGTCAGGGTATGGGTTTTCAGCCCGCTAAAACTGAAGTCCAATCCAGGTCGATCTGTCATGGGGCGAGGAAACTTGAACCGTTCAATCTGTCCTCCAAGTGCGGCTTTTGCCACCGAGGGTCCCCCCGGGTACCCCAAATCAAGCAGCTTGGCTGTTTTATCGAATGCCTCCCCCGCTGCGTCATCAAGCGACTCTCCCAAGAGTTGGTAGTTCCCTACTCCAGTGACATCCACCAGCTGTGTATGACCTCCAGAAACTAGCAGCGCAACAAAGGGAAAATCCGGCGCGTCGTCTTCTAACATGGGTGCTAATAAATGGCCTTCCATATGATGAATAGGAATGGCGGGAATACCCCAGCTCCAAGCAAGACTGGAAGCTAGAGTGGAACCGACCAAAAGTGCACCCACCAATCCAGGGCCGTAGGTATAGGCAATCGCATCTAAGTCTTCGGGCGAGCAATTTGCTTCCTTTAGGGTGCTATCCACCATAGGTAACAATTTTCGGATATGGTCCCTTGAGGCAAGTTCTGGAACAACCCCGCCAAAGTCAGCGTGCATAGCAACCTGACTATAGAGCTGATCAGCGACAATGCCCTGCTCAGTGTCGTATATCGCCACACCAGTTTCGTCACAGGAGGTTTCTATACCCAAAACTTTCATCGGAGCGCTTTCTGTTTGGTTATGACCTTCACTGATTAATCCTTTGCGGAGCGATTTCTTGGACCGGAGCGCGATATTAGCAGAGGATAGGTCTTTTTGACTCAAAAAATGCATAGTTATCGGCCTAGACAACCTTATAACGCACTGTTTTTATTATAAATATTGAACACTCTTCTCTACAAGACAAATACTTTGCAATGGCTGAAACATCTGATTAAAATACGCGCCCTCTGAAACCCAGGTATAAATACAGGAAATTGAATGCCACACGTTCGTGTCAAAGATAATGAGCCATTCGACTTAGCACTTCGTCGTTTTAAGCGTTCTTGCGAAAAAGCCGGTGTACTGGCTGAAGTTCGCAAGCGTGAGTTCTATGAAAAGCCTACCTGGGCTCGTAAGCGCAAAGCTGCCTCTGCGGTTAAGCGTCATCAGAAGAAAGTATCTCGTGAATCGCGTAAATTCGTACGTATGTTCTAAGAGACAACTCTTAAAGAATATTTGATACGCCGGCTTCTAGCCGGCGTATTTGTTTATACCTTTAAGCCTTTTGGCTGAGGGCTCCTTAGTTTTTGGCTGAAGGCTCTATCTTTTCTTCTATAGCCCTATAAACTTTCTCTCACTTTTTACTCACCATAATTCAGGAATATCCATGTCTGAATCTAACCTCAAAGACCAGATCACCGAAGCCATGAAGAACGCCATGCGTGCCAAAGAGAAAGAGAGACTTGGCACCATCCGTCTAATTCTGGCGGATATTAAGCGCATCGAAGTGGATGAGCGAATTGAATTGGACGATGCCCGCGTTCTACAAATTCTCGACAAAATGGTGAAGCAACGTCGAGATTCATCCAAGCAATTTAAAGATGCCGACCGCATGGACCTAGCGGAACAGGAAGACTTTGAAATTGGCGTAATCGAAGAGTTTCTGCCCGCCGCACTGAGCGAAGCAGAAATCTCAGAAATTATTGATGCGGCCGTCTCCGAGACAGGCGCCAGCACCATGCAGCAAATGGGCCAGGTAATAGGAAAAGTTCGGCCGCAGGTTCAGGGTCGCGCTGACATGGGCCAGGTTAGCCAAATGGTTAAGGCAAAGCTCTCCTAATCCTTCGTGGCCGGACGCATACCTCAGGCTTTTGTCGACGACCTGCTTTCACGGGTCGACATAGTCGACTTTATCCACAAAAGAGTTCCGCTTAAGAAGGCCGGTAAAAACTATCAGGCCTGCTGCCCGTTCCACGACGAAAAGACTCCCTCTTTCTCGGTAAATCCGCAGAAACAATTTTATTACTGCTTTGGTTGCGGAGCAGGCGGCAATGTCATTGGTTTTGCCATGGACTACGTCAATATGGGTTTTCCGGAGGCGGTAGAGCAGCTTGCCGGAGAAGTAGGCATGGAAGTTCCGCGCGAGGCCGGCTCGGAAGACGATGCTAGAGCCTCGGTCCGCACGGCTCTTTTAGCCAAACTCTCCGAAGCCGACCAGTTCTACCGAAAACAACTGCGCTCCAGCACCAAGGCCATTGAATACCTCAAAAATCGGGGTTTGAGCGGCGAGATCGCACGAGACTTTGGTGTCGGCGTCGCGCCCGAGGGATGGGACAACCTAATCAATGAAATCGGCAAGTCCACGGAAGATCTCAGCTTTCTCGAACAATCCGGGCTTGTTATCAAAAATGAAGATCGAGATTCACACTACGACCGTTTTCGCGACCGGATCATCTTCCCTATTCGCGATACTCGAGGTCGAACTATTGCCTTTGGTGGAAGAGTACTTGATGACAGTAAACCCAAGTACCTGAATTCACCAGAGTCACCGGTCTTCCATAAAAGTAGAGAGCTCTATGGGCTCTACGAATGCCTGCAACGCAAAGCCCGCTTCGAGGAAATTGTTGTGGTTGAAGGCTATATGGATGTTATCGCCCTGGCTCAACAGGGCATAAACAACGGCGTAGCTACATTGGGTACCGCTTGCGGACCGGCGCATTTGGAAAAACTCTTTCGTCACGTCGGACGAATTATCTTCTGTTTTGATGGTGATGAAGCTGGCGCGCGAGCTGCCGAACGAGCGCTGCATGCAGCATTACCGCTAATGATTGATGGTCGTCAGGTGAAATTTCTCTTTCTTCCCAGCGGTGAAGACCCAGACACCATTGTTCGTGATGAGGGCAAAACCGGTTTTGAAGCGCGTTTAAAAGACGCCATGCCTCTATCCAACTACATCATGGAACTTGCCGGCGCCGGGTCAAAATTAACGGACGCCGAAAGCAAGTCTCGTGCTCACGCTCAAGTTATGCCGCTCATAAATCAGCTGCCTCGCGGAGCTTTCCGAACCCTGATGGAACAAGAAGTCCTTGATCGAATTGGGGTTGCAGTAACAGTGGAACCAGCGATCAGTGTGGAACAGGCAGCTCCACTATCTCCCGTAAATGAAGAATCAGAGGAGACGGACGAGGCCTCGGCCCCACAAAAATTTGCAAAACGAGCGCGATCCAAAACCAGCACTTCACTTTCTGCCCACCTCATCAGCCTATTACTGCAATACCCGAAACTGATCTCATTGGCTGAAGAGTTAGCAAGCCTGCAAGCCGAGGATGAAGACGAACAGCTTTTTCTCGACCTCTGCGCCTACCTCCACAACAAACCGGAAACTACGCTGAGCAATCTCTTGGGATACTGGATGGCCGCAGAACCTGAGCAGGCGAAACGCCTGACAGAGCTAGCGAGTACGCGCCTAATCGACATCCAATCTGGCGAGATCGCTGCTGATGCCGTCGCCAAAGATTTCACTGACACTTTGTCGCGGTGGACCTCTCAACAACAGGGCGGTCGTTTACGGGAGAGAATCAAAGTTCTCGGTCGCATTCCCCTTGATCAGCAAAGTTCTGAGCAAAAAGCGGAGATGCGCGATCTGATGGAGAAATTGCGCGCGCTAAACTAGTCAGAAACCGGAGCGAGTGAGACCAAAACCCCCTCTTGAACTCATGCTTTTTTACCCCATTTATTGGTAGCCCAAGCCTAATCGCTGGGCTATAATGCTCCGCCTTTTTTTGCACCCACAACCTGAGACTTCTACAGTTACTATGGCTGAATCTGCACCAGTTCAATCGCGTATCAAAGATCTTATTGCCCTTGGCCGTGAACAAGGCTATCTGACATACGCCGAAGTTAACGACCATCTGCCTGAAGGAATTTCAGAGCAGGATCAGGTTGAAGACATCATTCAGATGATCAACGACATGGGTATCCGTGTCTTTGAACAAACTCCTGACGCCGATACTCTCCTAATGCTCAATCAGGAGCAAGAGAGCGAAACTGATGACGTGGCCGCTGCTGAAGCTGCTGCAGCTCTCGCAGCGGTTGAGTCTGAAGTACACAGAACTACCGACCCAGTGCGTATGTACATGCGTGAAATGGGCACGGTTGAGCTACTCACACGTGAAGGTGAGATCGAAATTGCCAAGCGCATCGAAGATGGTGTGCGTGAAATGCTATACGCCCTCGCCTTTTGGCCGGGTGCTGTTGCCAGCGTTCTCGAAGAATATGCCATGGTGGAATCGGAAGAACGCCGCCTAGCTGAAGTTATCTCCGGCTACCTTAATCCAGCCGAACATGTTCCCTCTGCTCTTGAACAGGCCCAATTGGCTGAAGCGCGTATCGCTGCAGGCGAAACAACCAAGGAAGAGGAAGAAGACGAAAAGCCTACTGGTCCAGACCCCGAAGAAGCCAAAGAGCGTTTTGGTGAAATTAAAAAGGCTCACACAAAAGCGATTAAAGCGATCGAAAAAAACGGCCGCAGCAGCAAGCAAGCTGTTGCAGCTCTGGAAGCAACCGGTGAGTTGTTCAAATATCTGAAGCTTACGCCACGCGTCTTTGATCCTATGATCAACGAAGTACGGGAAACTATTATTCAGGTGCGCATTCACGAGCGTAGTGTAATGAACATGTGTGTGCGTCAATCTAAGATGCCACGTACCACCTTTATCAAAAGCTTCCCTGGAAACGAGTCCAACCAGAAGTGGGTGAAAAGCCATAAGGTTAAAGCGCCCTGGGTTGCCGCAATTAAAGAAATCGAAGACGACATCAAACAGTCTCAGCAACAGCTGGAAAAAGTTGAGATTGCAACCGGTCTTAGTATCGGTGAAATCAAAGACATCAACCGTAATATCTCTCTGGGCGAAGCGCGCATGCGTCGTGCCAAGAAAGAGATGGTTGAGGCTAACCTACGTCTGGTTATCTCAATCGCTAAGAAATACACCAATCGTGGCTTGCAATTCCTCGACCTGATTCAAGAAGGCAACATCGGATTGATGAAAGCGGTGGACAAGTTTGAATACCGTCGCGGGTACAAGTTCTCGACCTATGCCACCTGGTGGATTCGTCAGGCCATTACCCGCTCCATTGCGGATCAGGCCAGAACTATCCGTATTCCTGTGCATATGATTGAGACTATCAACAAGCTCAACCGTATCTCTCGTTCGCTGCTGCAAGAGTTTGGTCGTGACCCTACTCCGGAAGAGCTGGCAGTGAAAATGGAAATGCCGGAAGACAAAATTCGTAAGGTGTTAAAAATCGCCAAAGAGCCTATCTCTATGGAGACGCCCATTGGTGATGATGAAGATTCCCATCTGGGTGACTTCATCGAAGACATCAATATTACCTCTCCGGTTGAATCTGCCACTGGCGAAAGCCTGACAGAGGCCACCAGAGACGTACTAGGCAGCCTTACTGCTCGTGAAGCCAAAGTTCTGCGTATGCGTTTTGGTATCGACATGAATACCGACCACACTCTAGAGGAAGTGGGCAAACAGTTCGACGTAACCCGAGAACGTATTCGTCAGATCGAAGCCAAGGCACTCAGAAAGCTAAGACATCCAACCCGTTCTGAACATCTTAGAAGCTTCCTAGACGAGTAACTAACTAAGGAACAATGAGCTAGGTAGCTCATCCAGAATCGGCGCTTACTTAAAAGGCGCCGTTTTTGTCTGCAAGGGGGTGACTAATCCGCCGAGAGTGCAGAAATAAGTCACAAAGAAAGGAATCTAAACATCAGAGCATTGATGTCGGAACTTATGACATTTATGCTCTGTCCTAACAACTAATTCAACAACACCATTGTGGGGACCGCGTGAAAAACAAAACATCTTTCGTCCAAGTGATTCAGACTCTCATTCTTTTGGGACTATCCTCAACTGCACTTGCTCAGGATTGCAGCGAAGCTCCTGTCGCTCCTGATCTCGTTGATGGCGCCACAGCCAGCATGGATCAGCTCGTAGCCAACAGCGAAGAAGTTAAAACCTTCATCGCCGCTGCTGACAGCTATCTGGATTGCAGATATGCCTATCGCGACACTGTTGCCTACAAAGACTTGAGCCGCAGCGATAAAGGCGCCTATACCGACGAGACCGAAGAAGTTCTGGATGCTCGCAACGAAATCGGTGATGACTTCAATGACGAAGTAGCCGCATACCAAGCAGCAAACCCCTAATAGCAAGACTCTGACCTGGCAAATAAAGCCGAGTTAGACGAAATAATAAAGAACATCTATACTCCGCGGCGCCTATAATTAGGCGCCGTTTTTCTTTCTCCAGCGCAAAGCTTTTGAGAAACTTTTTAAACCGGCTCTGACGCCGGACTTTTGTTTTGCAGCAAGGCGTAGAAGGCGCGATTGAAGGAATGTACATTCAGTACATGACTGATTGAGCGACCAAACTGCAACACAACTGCGGAGCAAAAGAATCAGTCAGAGGGCCCATAGCTCAGTTGGTTAGAGCAGTCGACTCATAATCGATTGGTCGAAGGTTCAAGTCCTTCTGGGCCCACCATTCATTCCCTACGGTCATTCTGTTGGTCCTCATTGGACAATCCCGGCCCTACGGCATAGCCTCCGGGCGCACCTCAGTTCGAAGCTTTGGCTGGAGTCTTAAGGGGTTTTAGGTGAGCAGCTAGTATTACCAAATATCACTGATTAAGTTTATGCTCTTTCACTGGACATACGGCAAGTGCCGACAATAAGTGGAGTCAATGCTAGGGCAATCAGATACCAATCCGGTTCTAGGACTATTTGAGAAATATAGAGCTAAATTCGATTCAAACAGACAATTGTCCGACCCGGCCGCCGATCTTGGAATTTCAGATCTCTGGCAAAGTATTCAGCGGCAGCAAGATATCAGTCAGGAAACTCTTTGCGAAAGATTAAGCGAGCTAACTTCAACTGAACACTACCTTCGAGAGATAGAGCCGCCGGCGATTTTGGTTCAGAAAATCCCGAGAAAGTTTGCCGAGGAACATCTGCTCATACCCCTAGACGAAGAGTCAGAAGATTTACCCTGCTTCGCTGTGGCAAATCCCTTCGATCGTGAAATTCAGGAAACACTAAGATTTATATTTGGAACTGGTTTCAGACTAGTATTAGCACCACCTGAAAATATCGAACTGGCACTCAACAATGCCTACGAAATTTCGTTAGAAAACAATGGCAAAAACACGTCCACCAAACTAGATGAAGTGCCCGAATCGGAAGTCGATCGAGCTGTGCCCTTGTTGGCACGCCAAATATTGACCCGTGCAATCAAACAAAAAGCTTCAGACATACATATCCAACCTTTCTCAAATGCAGCAATTGTAAGACTTCGGGTAGATGGCTTGTTGCAGCGTTTAACAATATTGCCAGAGCGAGTTGCAGAAGCCCTGATTCGTTATTTCAAAGCTCACTCAGAGATGGATCCCACGCTCTCGCAGTTACCTCAAGACGGTCGTATGCTGGTAGAGATCGACTACAACTCCTACGATCTTCGTCTTTCCTCGCTCCCAGTAGCGGGGCATCAGGAAAAAATGGTGATTCGTCTCCTAAATAGGCGCGCCGTATTTGAACTGACCTCCATAGGTTTCTCGTTGGATGAGATTCATACGATTAACCGCATGACATCTAATCCCTCAGGCGTGATTTTAGTTTGTGGCCCCACTGGTTCGGGTAAAACTACCACGCTCTATTCAATTCTCAGCCGCCTCAATAAAGAAGACACCTCCATCATGACGGTGGAAAACCCAGTGGAATACCAAATACAGGGATTAAGTCAGACGGAAGTAAACGAAAAGGCCGGAATGACTTTCCCCGCTGCCTTGCGCACCATGCTACGCCAGGATCCAGACGTAATTCTTATCGGTGAAATTCGGGATTCGGAAACCGCTCAGATTGCGTTGCAAGCTGCCATGACTGGCCACTTGGTGTTCTCAACTTTGCACACCAACAATTCATTGAGCGCCATTCCCAGACTGCTCGACTTGGGCGTAAACCAAATGGTTCTTGCCGAGGCACTGACGGGCATTATTTCCCAGCGCCTTCTCAGAAAACTGTGTGCCAACTGCAAGGAAACCTTTGACGACTCGAAGGATCCTCTCACAAAAGCATTTCAGAAAATCACACGGGCAGCACAAGCATTTCAGGCTAAAGGTTGCGACCAATGCCAATTTAGCGGCTATTCGGGCCGAACAGTAATTGCCGAGTTAATAGAAATCAGTGCTGAGCAACGCGAGCTACTTTTGAGGGGTGAAAATGATCCCCTTCTCTTCAGAGATACGATGAAGGACAAATTCAACTCTCTTGCGCTATCGGCTTCGCGACTTATTATCTCTGGTGAAACAACGATTTCTGAAGCGACATCGGTACTTGGGCAGAATTTCTGGGTTGAGCTCGCCAACCAATATCGCACTGAAATTCCGGATATGGGGAACATCTATCCCCAATCAGGAAAGTCGAGCCAGCAACCTGAAATTCTAGTTCTAGGCTCTGACGATATAGCCAATAAGTCACTTTGCGAGAAGTTCGAAGAAGCATGGTTTACCGTGCTTGCCGCCCATTCTCCAGAAGCGGCTAATGCCTCTCTTCAAGAAAACGAAGCAATCGCGATGGTTATCCTGAATGTGGATTCCGAATTGGCAGACGAGGATGTTGTAGATCTAGTTGCTGGCTACCGACAACATATTGCCTGGGCTCGAATACCCGCTTTAATCCGCTTACCCACCAATCGATACCACCTCGAGCAATTGCTTCGCGACAATGGGGCCACATCGCGCTTCGTATTTCAAGATACTCCTCTGAAAGAAATCATCGAGATGATCCAGCACGCCATTAGTGATAATCTAGATTTTAAATGGGGTTTAAGCGAGAGTATTGGAGAGGTAAATATATGAATAGGCTTTGTGGACGCGTAATCCGAGCAAGGCAAAGCTCAGGTTTTACTCTTGTTGAGCTAATGTTAGTTGTTGCGCTGATCGCAACTCTTGCAAATATTGCCTTCCCCGCTTTATCGAAGGCGGTACTAAAATCACGTCTTTCGGAACTGGTTGTTGAAATTGAAGAGTTTAGAACTCAGTACGAAGTGATCCGCCAGACCGGTGATATAAACGTATTAGAAATTACTGGTTATTCAATGGCATTAATGCCAGAAGAGCTTAAAAATAATGGCCTCCGAGCCATAGAATACCCGGGATTGAAATTCTCCGTCGTAGTATTACATTCTTCACAGGGATCAAGACTTGGTTTACTTATTATTGATTTGGAAGGCAGTAATATTGAGGTACTTGCCGATATGCTACCGCCAGTAATGTTTTCTCATTCGAATACACACTTATTGACTGTCGAACTACTTCGAGAAAATAACTAAGTAACAAAGGGCAAAATTCATGTCAGAAGAATTCACAGATCTTGCGCACAAAGCGGATGAGGATATTGGAGAGAAGCTAGAAGATGCCGAACTAAAAAAGGGTCGCGCAGGAAATCAGCGACAGAAGGGGCTAATGCTAGCCGCGATTGTTGCTCTGATATGTATCAATACGATTACCTTAGTTTGGCGTCAATCAACGGCAGATCAAGCACAACTAGCCTCTGCGGTTGAGCTCTTCGTTATTGTTGATGAGCTTGTGCGCGCCCAGTACCTCGCCTCTGAAGAACTTCCTGAATCCTTGGATAGCTTGGCCTTGGAAGATCTGGTTCACTACCGAAAACTAGATGCCACGACCTACGAGTTAACTCCTCTGGTTGTGCCGCCACCATACAATGTTAGTGCGACCATGAGCCTGACAGAGGTTTTCGATCCCAGTCAGCTTCCATCACAATTTTCGACGACCAACTAAATTAGACAGTTGCACTAAACTCTATACTGGTACGAGATATCGCAAGTTACACACCCTAGCCTTTGCTTATGGGCTGGCAATTCGGGGTTTTACCCACACCACCCATTAGCCATCATGATTCGCAAGATATTACAGACAGATAGTCAGAGCGCTTTAATCCGGACCGTAGTTCTTACTGGCACGGCGATG
>Ga0209557_1000171_pt1 | contig 41689 bp, 32 predicted proteins | sample SaaInlV_120m_DNA_4_FD_184672 | JGI IMG/M metagenome (GOLD analysis project Ga0209557, IMG submission 184672) | Marine microbial communities from expanding oxygen minimum zones in the Saanich Inlet - Saanich Inlet SI074_LV_10m_DNA (SPAdes) (version 2) | ecosystem: Environmental > Aquatic > Marine... | reverse complement strand
TCTCTACTCAGCAAACTCAACGGGACCTTTGGTGCGATCTGGCAGTTTGGCACTTTGATCGCGACTTGTAGCCGCCGAGAAGCGCAGTTCCAATCCGTTAAAAGCGAGGACTGTCTGAAGCGCCATTAAAGGCGCTGAGTTCCGCAGCTTAGGATTGGAGCGAGCATCGCAGGGAACCCGCAAAGCGGGCGGTGGAAATGGAGCAGGCGCTTTTGGTTCCTTTTGGCAAGACAAAAGGAACACCCCCGTGGTAGCGGGAATGCCTAAAACGATTATGGCTAAACCATTTACTGAAAATACGTCTTGAAATTCGACTCCGAATTCGCCCCCGCGAACTCAACCCCCACAAATCGCTGCCCTCTCGACACCTCTCAACGGGACCTAAGTCTGAATTCCACTTCAACTTACTCTTACTCATGCAAACACCCCCTGCGCATACCAATATTGTTGATCATTAAGTTCGCGGTAGACCCAACAATGAACCGAATCTTCCCGTCGGGCGATAAAGTAATCTCGCGCTTCTGGCTGATCCCACCAATAGCCTTCAATACGCTCTGGGCCATCAATAATTTTTAGGCTTTTGTTGATCTGTTGGTCCTTCCAATAAAGTAAATTACCTCGTCTTTTCAGAGGCTGAGGTTTGGGCAAAAGCCAGCATGGTCTAGTGCCTCGTGGAATGGATTCCTGCTTTACTTGCTCGGTTTCAAAAGGCAGCTCAAGCGTTTGAGCGCGTTCGGGCAGGTGCTCTGCTTTGACCTGAACCTGATACAGCTGATTGCGCCCCATTCGGGTCTGCAAGCGCGCCACCAGAGATTCAACGTTGCCCTGAATACGAGCTGACTCCCAGGCAAAAAGACTGTCGCTGCCTAAATTCACCGGCGAGGTCTGGCGGCATTCCAGCTCCAGAAGCTCAACCTCAAACTTGAGCTCTAGCTGCTCGAGGCGAATTCGAGTCAATTCAAACAGAAGCTCCCAGTGACGATGTACTCGTTCACAACCGATCTCGATACTCTGCTTATCGCCCTGGGCAGAATAAAAATTCCATTGAATCTGCTGGCACTGCAACTGCTGCCGCACCAAGTAATCCACCAGTTGCTGTAACAATTTTTTGGTTGGCAATTCCAATAAATCGGTGCGAGCTACAGGCCATGCAAAGGGAATCTGGCGGCAAAAGAATTCCTTGGCTTGATAAACCAGGGGTGGCTTCTCCTGCCCTCCCACAAGCTCGCGCAGGTAATTTTGAAAAGCTTCGCCAAAACGCTTACCCAAAGCGGGACCGGGAAGATCCATAACCTCTCCCAAGTTATTCAATCCCATCTTCTGCAAACCTTTTGCGGCATCCTTCTGCTCGCTAAGTAATTGCAAGGGCGAGGCTCGTAATCGAGAAATAAAAACCCTATGGCTATCCTCATCTCGCAATTCATGGTTCTGAAAAGAAAGTAGCCAGGCTCCTTTGGCCGTATGCGCCATACCCATTTGATAGCTGAGAGACATCTGATTCAAAGATCCTTGCAGCTCCCTAGCTAATGCTTCCACACCACCAAAAAGACGCAGACAGCGAGATACTTCCAGTAATAAGGTGTCATCCTGATAACGCTGAATGTAGGGAGTACGGCTATAGGCCCAGGAAGCCATATGCTTGAGCACTTGAATCTCTTTTTCAGGATCGCGTCGGCGTAGATCGCAACCTCTCTGATCTTCCACCAGCGAAGACACCAGTGCCGACTTCATACCAGCTTTTATACCGGCCTCTTGCGCCCCCTTAGAAGCCATCAGGATGCGTTTGTTTTGCTCAACAGCTACAACTGCATCAGTATCCTGGCGAGTCTCAAAAACCTCCAGAGCGAGCCAGGGAAATCGAATCGCGATCCAAAGCACTAGCTACTACCTTTAAAGCGCAGAATATTACTGCCCTGATCCATTTCATTTTGATCCGTTGCTGCTTTCAGGAAAGGACTAGAGGTCAGATAATTCGGCCACGGCAAAAGCACTTCTCCTTGGCGATAACTACCCCTTTGCTTATTGATGCTCAACCGTAACCCTTGCGGATAATTTTGCAGTCTGAGCTTAAGCACAGCAGGCGAGCTGGAATAATTCCTGGCTTTGTTCGAAGGCGCTTCACGCATTAAAAAACACAGACTGCTACTTTGACTCGCTGCCAGCTGTAACTTACGTAATTCAGCGTAAAACAGTTTTTCTCTCGGCTCCCAAAAGCAGAGAGCGATGGAACAGTTAGCGGCCAGAATTTCGAGCACACTGGCCATGCAATCCCTTTTCTTGCCCGTTTCAACAACTAACAATCTTTTTGGATCAATGCCTTGCTGCATTAAGGCTGGAGCGTAGGGAATGGCCGGGGGGTTAATCAGAAAAATATAGCCCGGCTCTGCCAATAAAGCCTTCATGGAAGGCAGTAACAAATGCCACTCCGCATGACCAAAAGAGTTTTGCTGTAATTCAACCAATCCCCTTTGCGGCCAGCCTTTGTACAAAAGTTTTTTATCTAGATCCACATATCCGGTAGATAGCCCCGAACTAGATTGAGCAGGGCCATTCCGACCTTTCCATAGATCAGGCCGCTGTAAAACTTGCTGCAGGGGTTCCCTTTTTTCTGATGATGAGTAAGATACCGACATACTGTGTTTATATACAGTATTTTTTCTCTAAGCAACCCAAATTTTTCTTCAGGTGAAGCTTTTGTACTCAAATGTCTAAGAACTGGCTAGTTACAGGCCCTATAATGGCGCCTCGAAAAATTCCATACTCTCTCGATACAGGACTTGTCGTGAAAAAAAGTAGTCTGCCCTGCTTATTCCTACTTGGTGCCGCACTCACAGCAACAGCACAAACGCCCGTTTCAGTAGCGCCCCTGTCAGAACTTGCTGTTTATCCGGATCGTTTTGCTCCAGCAACAGTTATTAGCCTGAACGAACCTCTGATCAGCGCACAAATTACCGCTCAGATTGATCTAGTACCTGTGCGCGTTGGCGATATGGTCGAAGCAGGTGACACTCTGGTGGAACTTGATTGCACTGAATATGAATTGGGACGTGAGTCAGCACAAGCCAGACTGGAAAGTGCAGAAGCCCAATACGAGCAGGCCAAAAACAATCTGGAAAGAGCTCAAAGCCTAGTTTCCAACCAGCTTATTTCTGTCGAGAATCTGGAGTCGAGCCAAACTAGCCTTGATACCCTATCTGCCAGTGCCAGAGCTGCACGGGCAAGTCTTGAGCTAAACAGGCTCTATGAATCTCGCTGCGACATCAAAGCACCCTTTGATGCGTTGGTTCTAGACAGGATGGCCAGTGTTGGTCAGCTGGCAACACCAGGAACTCCGATTGCCAGTATTTTGGATTTAAGCTCGTTGGAAATTAGTGCGCAGATTTTTTCCGGCGATGCGGATCAGTTTAATCAGGGGTTAGAACTCTATTTCGAGTCCAACGGCAATCACTATCCGGTTGAAATAAATAAATTGGTTGAGGCGCTCAATAGCACTACTCGTAATCGCGAGGCTCGCCTAAATTTTGTTAACGAGTCTGCCCTTCCCGGCTCCTCGGGGAAGATCTATTGGAGTGACCCCCGCCCTCACCTACCACCAGACTATGCAGTGGAACGAGACGGCAATCTGGGCTTTTTTGTCGCCGAAGGACAACGAGCTCGATTCCAGATTTTGCAGGGAGCTCAGCAGGGCCGAAGTAACCCCGTATATCTGCCGTTAAGTACTCAAGTCATTGTCGAAGGTTACGCTGGCCTGAGTGACGGCGACATTGTTTCAGTATCTAACTAGCTGATCCTATGAACTGGTATCGATCCTTTCTCAGTAATCATGTGCTGGCGAATCTGGCTTTTTTGCTGGTATTGGTTATTGGCACCATTGTCTTCACGCAATTACCCCGCTCCAAAGATCCGGAAATCAACTTTAACTGGATTAATATTTTGACGGTGCTGCCCGGAGCTTCGGCAATAGACGTCGAAAAACGGGTCACCGACCCCATCGAAGAGGCTTTAAACCGGGCAGTCGATGATATCGATTTTGTTTCCAGCACCTCTCGAGAAAACTTCTCCAACATTCTGGTTCGCTTTAACTCCCTAGACGAGCGCACCTTCGACAAGCGCGTCGCCGATTTGCGTCGGGAAGTACAGAACGTCTATACCGACCAGCTTCCTATTGAGGCAGATGATCCAAGCATTCTGGAAATCACCAGTTCCAACGGTTTTCCCTCGGCTACTGTCGTTCTAAAGGGTTTGGGTAGCGATGAAAATTTCCGCCGAACTGCCCGAGTAATACGCGATGAAATTGAACGTATTGACGGTGTAAACAGCGCAGATGCTATCGGCCTGTACGAGCCTGAGCTTCAAATTCAGTTTTACCCTGAACGACTAGAAGGCCTGGGCATAAATCCCGGCGACATTGCCGATACTGTACGGGGCTACTTTCGTGATGTTTCCGTGGGGGATCTAGAGACCGAACAAGGCAAATGGGTTGTTCGCATGCAGGGCACGGATAACGACCCAAGCATTCTCGCGGACTACCCCATCATAACCGCACAGGGCGTTGTGCCACTGAGCGCAGTGGCCGACTTGGTTCTTACCACAGAAGAGCCTTCTGCCCTGGTTCGCTTTAACGGAGAGCCTTCGGTAAACCTGAGCATTACCAAAACAGCGGACACAAATGTTTTGGAGCTACTGGACATCCTGCAGGAATACGTAGAGAACAAGAATCAGTTCTCCGCCAGCACAGGCATTGAACTCATTTTGGCAGACGATCAGACCACCAGTACTCGACAGGCACTTAGCCTAATGCAAAACAATGCACTAATCGGTCTGATATTTGTTTTGCTAGTGACCTGGTTGTTTCTGGGCAGCCGCATTGCCCTCTTCACCAGTATTGGCATCCCTTTCACCCTAGCCGGAACTTTTATTGTTCTCTATGGCATGGGCATGACGCTAAACAACTCCGTACTGTTGGGCGTGGTTATCGCACTGGGGATGATCGTGGACGACGCAGTTGTGGTGGTGGAATCCATCTACTATCGCATGTCGAGAGGCATGGGGGCTCTCGATGCTTCAATCGAGTCGTTAAAGGAAGTATTTGCGCCGGTGACAACCTCCGTGCTGACCACCATCGCTGCCTTCCTTCCGCTAATTATGCTTCCGGGAATTCTTGGCGACTTTATGCGTGTGATACCCATCACTGTCTGCGTTGCCCTACTTGTTAGCCTTCTGGAAGCCTATTGGATCTTGCCGGTACACATATCGAGCATGTCTCGCAAAAACTCAGAACCCAGTAAAGCTGAGAGAAAGCGCACAGAGATCACGCACAATATTCGTGTCTTCTATACCCGCATGCTGATTAAGACCATGCGCCGACCGCTCAGAGCATTTGGCCTAGTTCTTCTAATTTTGGTTACTTCTTTCAGTATATTGATTCACAGTGCGGTTACAGGAAGGGGTTTGATTCAAATGGATTTCTTCGCCGCTGATGCCATTCGCCAGTTTTATGTCAATGTTGAAATGCCGCGAGGCTCCTCCTTGGATGACACCCTTGAAGTAGTGCTTGAACTGGAGCAGCAAACTCTAGCTCTGCTTCAGGAGAACGAGGTTCGCTCGACTGTGGCCTACTCGGGACAAATGTTTACCGAAATTGAGCCGCTCTTTGGAGACAACGTTGGCCAGGTAATGGTGAACCTTAAACCCGCCAATGAGGGCGGACGAGACGTTCTGGATATTGCCGATATCGTCGAAACTGAAGTACTGGATCTCTATCAAGGTCCGGCTGAACTGAGCCTACTTAGACTTGAAGATGGTCCCCCGGTAGAACGACCTATCGCAGTAAAAATCATCGGCGATGAATTTGATGAAATTCAGGCCGCTGCTAGTGCTCTAGAGGCCTACATGGAAAGCACTGGTTCCTTTAACAATATCACCCTGGATTATCGACCCGGTAACCCAGAGCTCGTTCTTAAGCACGATGGTGAAGCTATTCAGAGGGCAGGTATCCTCCCTACTACCGTTACTAGAGCCATTCAGTCCTACGTAGACGGAGAAATCGTGACTCAGTTTCAGAGCAACGGTGAAGAGCTTCTGGTACGTGTCAAAGCACGCCAAGAACAACACTCTGATATTGATCAGCTGCTGCGCCAAACTATCTCATTACCTCAGGGTGGGGTGATTGCTCTGGGTGACCTTGTACAGGCCACTTATACCGAAGGACAACAGAATATTCGGCACTACAACTACCGACGTACCATTACGCTTGAATCTGATATCGACGAAGATCAGATCGATACGGTTCGTGGCAACCAGTTGATTCAGGAACACTGGGCCACTATTCAAGGAGAATTTCCTAGTATTAGTCTGGACTTCACCGGTCAGCTTGAGGACATTCAGGAATCCATCGATTCCATGGGCGGCCTCTTTTTGATGGGTATCGGAATTATTTATCTCATATTGGGAACACAGTTCCGCAGCTACTGGCAGCCCCTGATTATTATTTTCGGCACCTTGCCTCTGGCATTAACCGGTGTAATTCTAGGCCTTCTGATTACCCGAAATGCGGTTAGCCTATATACCCTCTACGGGATTGTTGCTTTGGGTGGTATTTCAGTTAATGCGGCCATTGTTTTGATCTCTGCTGCCAATGACCGACTGGAGCAAGGCATGAGTTTGCTGCACGCAACTCTCTACGCAGCCAGACGACGAGTGATTCCCATATTAATTACCTCTCTGACCACCGTAGCCGGCCTATTCTCGCTAGCTGTCGGCCTAGCAGGAAAATCCTTGATTTGGGGCCCTGTGGCCATGGCGATTGTTAGTGGTCTAACCGTATCGACAGTGCTGACGCTCTTTGTGATTCCCTTGGTATTTCGAATTACTGCTGGATTTGTCATGAGAACACCAAAGCAGGAAGATGAATCAGATCAGCAAAGTATCTCATCTGGATCAGCAGCCTAAATGGCGTTACCAAGCCTCAATTATTTTGGCTAAACCTCGAGTATAGGACTAGCATTAGCTCAATGATTTATAAGACTGTAGCTGAATGACCACCCTTGTTGACCCTTTTGGACGGCAGATCAACTATCTGCGCCTATCAGTTACTGATCGCTGCAATCTGCGCTGCACCTATTGCATGGCGGAAGAAATGGAATTTCTCCCTAAAAGCAGTGTTCTGAGTCTGGAGGAAATGCAGCGAATTGCCTCCGCCTTTGTTAATTTGGGTGTTACAAAGATTCGTCTAACTGGCGGCGAACCTCTAATCAGGCAAGGCATTGTTGAGCTCTCTTCTTCCATTAGCGCTCTCGATGGCCTGAAAGAACTTACGCTCACTACTAACGCCGTGCTTCTGGAGAAATTTGCCCAACCCTTAGCAAATGCCGGTGTTAAACGAGTAAATATCAGTATCGATAGCCTTAAGCCGGACCGCTTTAAAAAGCTGACAAGGCTGGGCGAGCTAGACCAGGTTCTCAGCGGGATTGAAGCGGCAAGAAATGCGGATTTTCAGGCTGTTAAGTTAAATGCCGTCATCCTTAGCGGACAGAACGATGACGAAGTAATCGATCTAGCTAACTTTGCTATTGAGCGGGATTTGGATATTTCCTATATCGAAGAAATGCCGCTGGGAAATATTTCTTCTCACAAGCGTGAGGACACGCAGCATCAAAGTTTGGATATTCGAAAAACTCTCGCTGAACATCTTGAATTAACTGCCTCTGCGGAAACGACAGGTGGGCCTTCAAGATATTTTCGCGTGACCGGATCAAATACAAAAATAGGCTTTATTTCTCCTTTATCGGACAACTTCTGCAGCAGTTGTAATCGCGTTCGCCTAACAACAGAAGGACGGCTTCTGCTGTGTTTGGGCAATGAGCATTCGGTCGACCTTCGTGCACCTCTGCGAGATGGCGTTGATGATGCTGAACTGCAAGACATTATTGTGCAGGCCATAGGAATAAAACCGGAACGTCATTACTTTGATCCAGAGGACACGCAAATCCTCAGATTTATGAGCGCTACCGGCGGTTAGCATTTATGAATGGCGTGATACTGCTTGCAGCGGGTCTATCTAGGCGCTTTGGTAGCGACAAAAGGCTAGCTAATTTCAATAATTCGACGCTTCTCGAAATATCGATCACGAATATTCTAGAGAGCGGCCTAAGTCTGCTCACCGTGCTCAGGCAGGATGATTTTGAGTTGCGCGAGAATCTGAGTGAAAAATATTCAAATGCTCACTTTATGCGTTGCCCAAGTTCAGCACTGGGCCTCGGGCATAGCCTCTCTTTTGGTGTTGAACAGGCCTCCAATCTTCGCTTTAGTGGTGCAGCGATCGCCTTAGCGAACATGCCTTGGGTGGAGTCCGCCAGTTATAGCGCCATCACTAAACGAATCACAGCAGACAAAATTATTGTTCCCAGATATCGAGAACATCTAGGCCATCCCGTCGGTTACGGAAAGCAATATTTTTCAGAACTGGTTGGTTTTCGCGGTGATGAGACTCCAGATTCCATCTGGCGCGCTCATATGGATCGAGTTGAATACTTGGAACTTGATGATGAGGGCATTCTGAAACAAGTGAATTTTCCTGAGGACATTCTCAATTAACTCTTTTAACCCATTCCAGATCTTCAAATTTGGCGAAGTTCTCGCCCTTATTATTTTATCGCTGACATTCTCACTTTCTGCATTCGGCCAGCAATATCGTTCTGAATCCGACGGATTTGAAATCGAACTTCCTGAGCGCCTTTACCCTGTCCAATTGAGCTACGAACAAGACACTTTGGTGGGCCGTGTAAGTGTCAAAAGTATCTCTTTTCACTCCAGCCTTGGAAGATTTCTAGTGGAAATTGCTGAATATCCTGAGACCGACTTACGATCCTCAGCTCAGAGGATAGAAGCTAAGATCATACAACTTCAGCAGAATCCAAATTTTCTTGTTGAGGAGATGCATCAGTTTTTATCGGAATCCACGCCAGGCATAATGATCAAATATTTCAATGGTGAACGTATAGAAATACAGGCCATTTTTGTCGAGGGACAAAGGGAGTTTCATCTTAGTTCAGAGAGTTTCGAAGCCACAAATCTACAGGAGTTATTGGCGCAGACCGAAGTCATGGTTCAATCATTTAGATTCGTTCAGCCAGAGACTGAGGAAGGCTAGCTTAGATAAGTGATATTGCTTCAGCTAAAAAGCGACCAGACTGGCGCAATTCCTTTGGGCAGTGGCGCAACCCTACCTAGTCTAGCCCAAGGCTGATCGGGTCTATGGAAATCTGATCCCACTGAACCAAGCAAATCAAACCGAGTTGCAACCGTCCTTAGCAGAGCCGTCTGATTCGGGTTTTGCTGCCCGGATACAACCTCTATAGCTTTGCCGCCCGACTCCCTGAATTCAAGCGCCAATTCCATTAGCTTGGTCCGAGTTAATCCATATTTGAGCGGATGAGCCAAAACTGCGACTCCACCGGATTCAGTAATCCAACGAATCGCTTTGTCCATATTCGGCCAGCATTCTTTAACGTCACCCGTTTTCCCCTGCCCCAAATATTTGTCGAATGCATGCCGTTCGGAATTGACCTGACCGGTTTCGAGTAGGTACTTAGCGATATGGGGTCGGCCTGGGCACTGGCCGGCATTTGCAATCAACTGATCATTATCGATCGACAAGCCAATTTTCTTTAAGCGGTGAATTATCTTTTCAAATCTTTCTGCGCGCGCTAGCCCCTGCGCTTGTTCAGCATCTGCCATTACTTGTGATTCCGGCTCAACATTCAGCCCGACGAGATGAATCGTCATTTTTCGCCAGGTACAGGAGAGTTCAATGCCCGGTAAAAGCGTCAATTTTTCCGGTATCGCTGTACCGATCTGACGGTAAGCGGCCAGAGTGTCGTGGTCCGTAATTGAAAACAGCTCTATCCCAGCCTTTGATGCCTCGGATAAGAGCTGCTCAGGTGTTAACTGCCCATCTGAGCAGTTGCTATGGCTGTGTAAATCGACAATCAAAATGCTGCCGACCGCCTTAACTAGCTGGTGCGAGAAAGAACATGAGAAACCACTGTGGCGCCCGTTCCACCAATATTCTGAACCAGTGCGTGCTGGGGATCCTTAATCTGGTTTTCGCCAGCCTGTCCGGTCAATTGCAAATAGGTTTCAGCAATCTGATACAAACCCGTGGCACCTACAGGGTGGCCTCGAGATTTAAGCCCGCCCATGGTGGATATGGGTAGTTCGCCATCCAATGCAATCTCACCATTTTTACCAAAGTGCACGCCCTGCCCCTTTTCTGCAAAACCCGCAGCTTCAAGACTCAGGGTCGTGATAATGGTGTAGGCGTCGTGTAATTCGTATATATCCAGATCCGAATTTTGTAGTCCAGCCTGTTCCATCGCCCGACGTGTCGAGAGTGCTACACCAGATAAAAACAGTTTGTCGGTTCGACTATCCAGGGCAAGTGAATCCGTGCCAATGGCTGAACCAGCAATCTTGATCATTAGTCGACCGTCCCGAGCTAGCTCGCGTGCTCTTTCTTCGGTCGTAATAACCATAGCCGCTGCACCATCACAGACCGGAGGCGCATCAAAGAGTTTTACCGGATCAACCAGCATCTTCGAATTGAGGTATTTCTCCATATCCACCTCTTTGTGCAAAAAGGCGTTGGGATTGTTTAACCCATTTTTGTGAGCGTTGATCGCGAAGTGGCCAAAATCTTCAGACCCAACTCCGTAAGTATCCATATAGAGCTGCATGATTTTGGCGTTCAAGGAAATAAAGGATTCACCGTAACAACCTTCCAGTTCCCAATCAGCCGCTGTTGCCAGAGCTGCAGTTGTATCCTCTTTGGTGGCGTGGGTCATCCGCTCCATTCCGCACACGACAGTAGTGTCATGGTGTCCACCTGCTACCGTCATCACTCCCCAACGCGCTGCAGACGCACCGGATGAACAGGCTGACTCAACTGTGGCGGCTTCAATGCCCCGCAGTCCAGCAACATCAGCAATGAGAGCACCGAGCTGTTGTTGATTGGCCAAAATGCCAGACATCATATTGCCCACTACCAACATACTGACGTCGTTCTTATCAACACCAGAGGTCTGCAACGCCTGACCTATGGCTTCAGAAGCTAGATAACGTCCGCGAATCCCGGCTTCCTTGGTGATCTTGGTTTGACCAACACCAACCAAATATACATCTCTCATCAAATATCCCTCGGTGGATTACATAAACAAAGTTATGGTTTAACTCATAGTTTCATATTTTACGGATTTGTCTATCCAAAATGTGACAAACCATCCGCATTGCTGATCCAGATTGTTTGATAGGGTTCAAGATCCAACCTATCAAAGCGATCCAGTAGTTCTTCGCCGGAAATTAAATCTTTCCAGCTGGAAGTAGAAATAAGATTAATTTGCGCCAAAGATATTTCCGCTACTTCGTCTGTCACATTGGTGATCGAAAAAATACTTTGCTGCCTATTGGAAGACTGTCGCCAAACGCCAAACAACCCTTGCCCTAACTGAAGTGTAAATTGCACTGCATTCGGATGAAACGCAGGTTGTCGTTTTCGAATCTGAATTAGGTTCGAAAGCTTCTGAAAAAGCTCCGCGTGATGGCTTGATTCGTCTGCTAGCACTTCCTCAAGCTCTTTCTGAACCCAATTGTGCCGATTAATCGCTCGGTTTTGTCCTAATCGTTCGAGTTTTTCCAGATCGTTTTCCGTCCCCAATAAACTGTGGATATAAAATGCTGGGATGCCTTCCAGCGACATCATAATGGCATGTGCACAGAGCATTCGCTGCACACCCCAATCATCTTTACCCTTGTGTGTCCCACTAAGCGCGCTAAACAGGCTGATGTTAATTTCATAGGGCCTGAGCTTGTTATTTTCCAATGTACGAGATGAAACTCTTCCACCAAGCTTTTTAGCCGTTTTAACAAGCGCCTTCTGCTCTTTTTGACCCAATAGGCCTTCGATGGGCCGCAAGCCTATCCCGTCGTGAGAGGCAATGAAATTAAAATAGGTTGTGCCATCCTGAGCCGGGGGCAGACTCATAATCCAGCGGCTAAGCGCACTGCAATCGCCCGACCAAAGGGTATTTAACAGCAGTGGCGGTAAGGGAAAGTTGTAGACCATGTGGGCTTCATTGCCATTACCAAAATAGGTAAGATTTTCTCGGTCTGGGATATTGGTTTCAGTTATCAATAAAATTCGTGGATCAAAGTGATCCACCAAAGCACGCAACAGACGCACGATTTCATGAACCTGAGGGAGATTAATACAGCTGGTTCCGATCTCTTTCCAGATAAAGGCAATAGCATCCAATCGGAATACGCTCACTCCCTGCCTCAGGTAAAAGCGCACGATACGAACAAATTCCAACAGCAGGTCAGGATTGGCAAAATTCAGATCCATCTGATCATGACTAAAGGTACACCAGACGTACCTGATTCCTTCTTCCGTTTCGACCGGATACAGAAGATCACTTGCCCTTGGTCGCACCACCTGAGACAAGTCGTCAGCTGGACTTGCTGTCTGAAAATAGTTGTCCCCGGGGCTAACACCCTTGGTGAAATTCTCGAACCACTGACTTCGACGCGAGCAATGGTTAATCACGAGATCAGCCATCAAGTTGAATTCCTGAGCTATTTCCGAAACATCATCCCAGTCGCCAAATTGATCATTAACTGCAAGATAGTCAATAACTGAAAACCCATCGTCCGCGCAGTAAGGGTAGAAGGGCAAAATATGGATTGTTGTAATTAAGCCCCGAAGCTTTTCCGTGCAAAAGCTTTTAAGAGTTTGCAGAGGAACCTGTTCTTTGGTGTAAATTGAATTGGCATAGGTGATAACCACCATATCCTCTTCACTCCAAGGATTCCGGGTCTCCAGCGCTGGGGCTAGCTCTTCTGGATAATCCATCGCTTCGATCAACTGATCGGCATAAAGGCTGGGATCCAGCTGCGGATAGATCTCGGCTATATGAGCTACAAGCCGATTTTTGAGAGCGGAAATTTGGTCTGTACTGCCCATGGATCTAAGGAGTTAGGTCTCAAATAAGCCTGGCGAATATTCCTGATGATCTTCCTCAACGGCTTTTCGGAGCTCCGTGAGAATATCTGGCTGGGCACTTATCACCCGATTCCAGCTAGGAACAAAAGGTGTATCCATAGGATTTTCCAGAAAATGATTTCCGGCATCTACGATATTTTTGGCGAAGAGTTCGACCGAACGCTCTTCCGTATGCACATCGTAGCCAAGGCCGTTTATAAGGGCGTCATTCCGATAAGTTTCGACAAAATCCAACGCGACGCGAAAGTAGGTGGCTTTAATCGAACGAATAATTTCAGGGGTAAATACTGCGCCGTTGGTGGCCAACTTTCGAAATATTGATTTGGAGATATCAACGGACATCTTGGAGAGGCCTTTTTCAGCGTCTTCCAACGAAAGCTCCTGATGCTTGTGATCGTATGTGTCTGCAATATCCACCTGACAAATGCGATTGTTTGCAAAATTCCTTTTTATTTCCAACAAAAGACCGACTTCCAGACCCCAGTCACTGGGAATCCGAATATCATTTACCACATCGCGGCGCATGGCGAACTCACCGGCCAGCGGATAACGGAAACTGTCTAAATAGTCGAGCCACTCGGAGTGTCCAATCACTTTTTTGAGGGCTCGGATTAGAGGGGTCACCAACAGTCGGGTTACTCTGCCACCCATCTTGTCGCCACCAATACGTGAGTAAAACCCCTTGGCGTACTCGTAGTTAAAATTCGGATTGGCAATGGGATAGATCAATCTCGCCAGCATTTCTCGTTTGTAAGTAAGGATATCGCAGTCGTGCAGGGCCACAGCTTCGCCTCTGCCTGAAGCCAGCATATAGCCCATGCAATACCAAACATTCCGCCCTTTCCCAAGTTCCGTGGGTGCAAGATCTTGTGCTTCCAGCTTTTTGTGAATCGCTTGCAACCGTGGGCCATCGTTCCAGAGGATGCGAACATTGGGTTGAGGTAGTCGGCTAAAAAACTCCCTAGCATGTAGATATTGGTCTTGGTCTGCTCGGTCTAGGCCGATAATAATTTCTGAGAGATAGGGGACATCTGACAGCTCATCGACTATATGAGAAAGAGCTGGCCCTTCCAGCTCTGAATACAAGGAGGGCAACACCAGGGACATTGGACGCACATGCGAAAACTCAACCAATTCTTTCTCAAGGTCTTCCAAATCGCGACAGCGCAAGTTATGTAAGGTTGTGACTATGCCATTCTGATAAAAATCGCCCATTTTTTCTCTATACCGGTTGCTTAGGTTCCGTACTCTCACTGCAGAGAGCAATAATCGCGCCAGCCCAGCCGGCTGGACCTATTTCATCGGTGACAATTGTCTTGGCTGCGATGCAAGGACTGGGTAATGGGTGCACTGGTGAGCGCACTAGAATGGCGACGTCTGCACTGTTGAGCATCGGAAGATCATTTTCACCGTCTCCAAGCGCGACACTGGTGAACTTCCCGCTGGCAAAGAAGTTATTCATGACCCATTTTAGTGCGTGCCCTTTGTCACTTTTGCCCATTATGTGTGCAAAACGTCCGCCCTTAACGCAACAAAGACCCATCCTATTCAACTCTGCTACAAAGTTTGAGTAGGCATCTTCCGAATCTTTCCAGATACAGGGCTCGGTATATTGGCGATCCAGGCTTTGCCGCGCCTCCTGTGCGCCAAGCCCCGTAAGCTCCATCAATTTTTCTGGACTCATGTCCTGATAGCTTAAGAAGTTATACCTGCGCCTGAGAGGCTCTATCTGAGGTAAAAACTCACTACGCATCTTGCCCAAGGAATAAAACTGGTAGTCTCCTCGCAGCTCATATTCCAGAGCAAGGTTTTCCAGCCTAAATAGCCTATTGCTTTCAGGCGTATTGGGAATAGCAACACCGCTGCCATTTTCTAGAATAACTGGCCAAGGGTTGTTCAATTCGAGCCGCAGTTGCTCAAGCTCGGCAAAAGTTTTACTGGTATTCAAAAGCCAGGGGATGCTCTCGCTGCGGAGCATTTCCAGAGCCGGAGCGGCCGCTGCGAAGGAGTAGTTGTGATGATCCAATAAGCTCCCGTCTAAATCAGTAAAAATCACCCATTTATGTTTCATCATGATTTTTTGCTGCGTCTGTTCAAAGTCTGAAATCGATGGGTTCGCGTCAAATACTTTATGATCTTCATTCAACGAGAGAACCAAATTCGCTTGTTTGGGCAAATTAGCGAGCATATGCCTAGTGAGTCGTTCGTAATGAGAAATGAAGTATTTCATTTTCACCGGATCAGACAACTCTGTCTCTCGGCCTAGCGATTGCGTCAACTTTTGCTCTTGTTCAGTTCGCCAGATATATACCTGCTCAAAAGAAGGTACTTTCAACATTATCAGCAGATCTAAAAAACTCCATAGTTGCTCTTGATACTCCTGAATGCTGTGGTTAACAAAGCTGCGCCACAGGCAATCAGAATCACTCTGTCTTTCTAGTTCATTCAGCGGCTTCTCAAGTTCCGCTGATGCTTGAGGAGCACAACCCATGCACCAGCCCTCGAATATAATCAGATCCTGGACACCTTCTGCCCTAGACCATTCTGATTCCGGCACTTGATCGTCCGTCGCTTTATCAAAACGAGGAATAGCAACCGACTCACCCTCTTGCAAATCAATCAGCGCCTTCAAAGTTCGGTTACCTAAATTCAGGTCGTGAGTTCCCGGAACACCCCTAGTCGCAAGCAAAGAGTGGATTGTTTCGGAGAGCTCCTGTCTTTTTGATTTTTTATGATAGATATCGTCCAAGGACAGACAGCTCACCCGCCATCCCTCTTTTTCTGAACAGCCATAGGCAATGAAGTCGGCAAATGTCGATTTGCCAGAACCTTGAGCGCCGTTAATACCCAGAAGCAGTGGTGCTTTCTTCCCTTCAACATCTCTTGTTCGCTTTATGGAAATCAGGCTTTCAAGCAAAGGCAGATAAAATTGACTGGCTGTCTCTGAGAAACTTTGAGGCAGTCCATTTCTAGACGTAAAATCCGCGAGTATTTCACCATTTTGTTTCATTGAAACACCCAATTATTGTAATTTATATACATTTTAAAGTGATTTATGTAATAAAAATACATATACTCTCATCTTTGTTAGCTCGTCACAATTAGCACAGCTTAAGGCACTATACTTCAGGCCGCTCTCAGGCCTCCTGAAGTTCTTTAGCTTCCTACAAAGCCGCTAGCAGACGAAACGAATTTATTTAGTTAAAAACTTAAGCAATCCTCGTACCAAAGGAAAACATATGTCACGCCGTACAAAAATTATTGCCACCCTAGGGCCAGCGAGTAACGCCCCCGAACAGGTTAAGGAATTAATTCTGGCGGGCGCCAATGTTTTCCGTCTGAACTTCTCCCATGGAACTTGGGACGAGCAGACCCAAAGAGCCGAAATGGTGCGCTCCATTGCTGCAGAGTGTGGGCAACATGTTGCTCTGATGGCTGATCTTCAGGGCCCGAAAATCCGCATACAGGGTTTCGCCAAGGATGCGATTGAACTGCAAGAGGCAGATAAATTCACACTGGATACCGAGTTAGATGCCAAAGCCGGTGATCAAAATCAGGTAGGGGTTCTCTACAAAGCCCTGCCAGACGACTGTAAAGTTGGCGACAGATTGCTTCTTGATGACGGTAGGATTGAACTGGATATCACAGAGATATCAGGCTCTCGTATAAATACGGTCGTGGCCACTGGCGGCCGCTTGTCTAACAACAAGGGCATTAATCTAGCTGGTGGAGGCCTCTCGGCCCCGGCTCTCACTGAAAAAGATCTAGCTGACCTCGAATGTGTTGCCAAACTAAATATCGACTATTTGGCGATATCCTTTCCCAAATCAGCCGAAGATATCGAATATGCCCGTTCTGAGGCAAAGAAAGCCGGTTATCACGGGCACCTTGTGGCAAAAATGGAGCGTAGCGAGTCTGTCGCCACTCAAGAGGCAATGGATTCCATTATTCGCGCCTCTGACGCCATCATGGTGGCTCGCGGTGATCTAGGTGTGGAAATCGGTGATGCTCAACTATTAGGCATACAAAAACGCTTGATATTGCGCGCCAGACAACTCAACAAGATTGTTATCACCGCGACACAGATGATGGAATCTATGATCGACAGTCCTCTGCCCACCCGAGCAGAGGTGTTTGACGTGGCCAACGCGGTTCTAGACGGCACTGATGCTGTCATGTTGTCTGCCGAGACCGCAGTAGGCGCGCACCCCGCTAAGGTTGTCGAGGCGATGGATCGTGTTATCCGTGGCGCAGAGAAAGAGCGCATCACGCAGCAATCTCAGCACCGGCTCGACAGAAAGTTTGATTCCACTCATGAAACCATCGCTATGACAGCCATGTATGCGGCCAACCAGATGGAAAATATGAGGGCTATCGTCTGTCACACCGAGTCTGGAACCACACCCTTATTGATGTCGAGAATTCGCTCGGGTATCCCTATCTATGCCCTATCTTCCAACCCTGAAACCCTTCGTCGCATGGCAATGGTGCGCGGTGTAACAGCTGTCCGATTTGATCAGGAATACAATTCAGTGGCTGAAAACATTAAGGCCTCAATGGCCAAGCTGAAAGAGGATGGAATCCTGACAGAGGGAGATCAGATAATTCTCAGCATTGGCGATAGTATTGGTAAAAGCGGTCACACCAACACCTTGAAAGTACTTATTGCTGAATAATCTATTGCCGCAATTGGATTAGAGCTCTTCGAGGATTTTTCCTAGTCGATCCGCAGCCAATACGATTTGAGTGAAGGCTATATGTTGGCCATCTGCGATATAGATGTCGTCCGGGTTCTGGTCTTCCCGCAAAGTGTAGATAAAACGCGCATGCTGGTAGCTCTCACGCAACCATCGATCTGTATCAAGCTCCTCAGCTAAATCGGGGTCGGCGTTTCTTCCTGCAAATACCTGATGCAGAGTATCGTAAGTATCAAAGCGATCAAATAATCCAACAGCCCCATCCCAAAGGGCGTGTAAGTTCATATCACATCGGTCACCAAAACCTCTTTGAGTGGCACAAAAAGCATTGCCGCCCAGATCGTGTTCACAGAATTGATCAACTCGCGAGATGGTGTGCAATGGCTGATGGGTATCACTGACAAAGTGGATAATAAAGGCAAGCAGAATCGCTCTACTCATATCGTCTTCAGCCAGTTTGTAGCTTTCCATTAGCGGGGGCAGCACGCTGACAACATTAGTATCTGAAGCGATATTGCATTGGGGAGCCTCGCTCGCGCCGGAAAAATAAGGCTGGTTTGTATAGTGCCATTGACTGGTATCTGCATTGGCATACTGGGCCAGGGGAAGGGGAATAGCTAATCCCCTTTGTTCAAAGAGTTCGCCAAGTGAGGCGCCCCGAATACGATCTGGGAAAATTGAAATCTTCGCCAGGTCAGATGCGTTGCGGTAAGTATTCAAAAGGTAAAGGCGGCGATCCGTATCAAATGATCTTTCGAGCTGACGGGCAATGGTTTCGAGTTCTCTAGCCTTAGCAGGTGATAGGTTCTCTACCGCGAGATCCACTATCAGGATATGCCCCTCCCCTGACCAACTGAGAACTGAGCCCGAAAGGGAAACAAACAAAAGGAATACAAATAGCTTTTTCATTTTCATCCAACTAGTGAAAATCTCTGGATTTCAGAGAGAGCGCTTCAATATCTTGAGTGCGATCTTCCAGAGAACCTGCAATTACATGGGTAACACTCTGCTCTGTCTCTACCCTTCCCTTTACCAATAGTAGCTTTGCTGTCATCAACTCGCTGCGAAAATTTTGCTGCACCTTGCTCCAGACCACCAGATTGATATTGCCGGTCTCGTCTTCCAGGGTTACAAATACAGTGCCCTTAGCGGTGCCGGGCCTTTGTCTGCCAGTGACCAAACCTGCAACGCGCACAAATCGCCCCATAGACAACTTACCTAGCTCTGCAGCGGGAGTACATCCACTATAAGGCGCTTCCTCCCGCAGTAGGGAAAGAATATGTGGTCTTAGTGACAGACCTGTTGCTGAGTAATCAGCGGCAATCTCTGAAAACAGACTGGGCTCAGGCAGGAAAACTCCATCGTCAGAATTTTCCTGAGATTGATGTAGAGGATTATTCGCCTTAGGCGATTTCATAGCTATGACTAATCTCAACGCCGCCACGTTCCAACATGATGGACGCAGAACAGTATTTTTCAGCAGAGAGTGCCACAGCCCGCTTAACCAAGGCTTCTTTTAGATTATTACCGCTCACCACAAAATGCATATTTATCCGGGTAAAAACCGCTGGAACCTCATCGGCGCGTTCAGCCGTAATTGAACAGCGACACTCTGAGATATCCTGCCGACCTTTTTTTAAGATATCCACAACATCAAAGCTAGAACACCCACCTAAACCAAGCAAAAGGGTTTCCATTGGTCTCGGCCCCTGATTTTTGCCTCCATGGTCTGGAGGGCCATCCATAATTACTTGGTGGCCGCTACCGCTTTCTGCAAGGAAGCTCGCACCGCCCCGCCAACTAATTTCTGCCTGCAAAAAAACTCTCCGAAAAACTTATCAATTTTTTGAGAAGACTATCACAAGTTACTCATATTACCGGATAAAGATTAGTGCCTATCTAGCCCTACAGGTGCTTATAATGCTTTGACTTTGCCACTGCCAACGAATACTGTTAAAGCCATGAAAGCCAAAAAAATTCTTGCACAAGGGATTGCTCCTCCTAATAGCGATCAAGGGTCGCTCAACCCCTTGCTGCGCCCAAGCAGTGCTCCTAGCCTGCCGGCCTTTTTGGAACACTGCCAAAGACGTCGTTATCCTGCAAAATCAACCATTATTTTTGCCGGTGAAAAAGGTGAGTCTCTTTACTACATCATTCGCGGCACGGTAACCGTGGTTATCGAAGACGATGAAGGCCGAGAAATGGTGATTGCCTACATTAACGACGGCGAATTTTTTGGTGAACTTGGCATCTTTAACGAGGGTGACCGAACTCGCAGTGCTTGGATTCGAGCGAAAACCGACTGCGAAGTGGCAGAGATTAGCTACGCCGGATTCCTAGAGTTGTGGCGAGTCTACCCAGATATTTTATTTTCCATCGGTTCACAGATTGCGAATCGACTGAAAAAAACCACCAGGAAGGTGGGAGACCTTGCCTTTATGGACGTAACAGGCCGTGTGGCAGGCTGCCTGCTCGAGCTGTGCAAGCAACCTGATGCCATGACGCATCCTGACGGTATGCAAATCAAGGTGACCCGTCAGGAAATTGGTCGAATTGTAGGTTGTTCCCGCGAAATGGTTGGCCGTGTACTCAAGGATCTTGAGGAACAAGGCTTGATCGATGTGAAGGGAAAAACAATGGTCGTCTACGGTACGCGTTAAATACCCGTGAAGGCCCATTTGCTAGTAACACTGGCAAATCATGGTGACAAAAAAAAGCAAACAAACATCCATGGATCCATTGATTATCAATGGAAGTGGCTTTGCCGAATGGCACTACAGTTGGAGAGATAAGTTGGCAGCAGCAGATTCTGAAAAACGCGAGATTCCCAATATTGATCGTTACCTTTCCTATTGCGAGGTATCCAAGTACCCGGCAAAAACCACCATTATTTCTGCCGGAGAAGAAGGCGATACTCTCTATTACATCATCAAAGGCACCATCACCGTCTTAGTGGAAGACGATAGCGGTCGGGAGATCATTCTGACCTATCTGTCTGAAGGTGACTTCTTTGGCGAGCTAGGCATATACAGCGAAGACAAAAAAGCTCGTAGCGCCTATGTTCGAGCCAGAACGGATTGTGAAGTTGGCGCTATCAGCTACCAACGTTTTCACGAGCTGGCAAAGATCTATCCAAGCTTGATGCAAGCGCTGGATTCCCAAGTTGCTGATAGGCTTCGCACCACCACGCGAAAAGTACTGGATCTGGCCTTTCTTGACGTAACTGGCCGAGTTGCTAGCTGTATGCTCGACCTTTGCCGACTACCTGAATCTATCGAAGTTGAAAATGGCGTTCAGATTAAGGTTTCCCGACAGGAAATTGCACGCATTGTTGGCTGCTCACGGGAGATGGCGGGGCGTATTCTGAAAGATATGCAGGACATGGGTCTGATCGAAGCACACGGCATGACGGTAGTGGTCTACGGCGCCTCTAAATATTCGTCAGATGAATCAGATTCTGATGACCTGGACGATGAAGAACCAGGCGCCATTAATTAGGCAGTAATTGCTTATTCGGCAAAAAGCCGCTTCAGCTCATGACCGGGGTTTTCTGCTCTCATGAAGGCCTCGCCCACTAAAAAGGCATTTACGCCACCCGAACGCATTTTTTGCACATCTTCATGTGTGTGAATACCGCTTTCAGTAACGACCAATCTACCCTCTGGTATCAGAGGCAACAGGTCCAGAGTCGTATCTAGTCTGGTCTCAAAGTTATGTAGATTACGGTTGTTAATTCCCAGAATTCCTCCGTCCAGCTGCAGAGCCATCTCAAGCTCCTCAGAATTGTGGACTTCCACCAAAACATCCATGCCGAGCTCGGTCGCCAGTCCATAGAGCTCAGTTAGTTGGGTGGAATTAAGGGAAGCCACAATCAGCAATACACAGTCGGCGCCAATACTGCGCGCTTCCAGTATCTGGTAAGGATCGATGAGGAAATCTTTGCGAATAACTGGAAGCTCAGTTGCCGCGCGAGCTGCTACCAAATACTTCTCATCTCCCTGAAAGAAGTCCTTGTCAGTTAATATCGACAGACAAGCTGCACCGCCATTCTCGTAACTCTTAGCGATTTCCACGGGCTGAAAATCTCCCCGAATAACTCCTTTACTGGGCGACGCCTTTTTAATTTCGGCAATTACGCCAGCTCGACCCGCATCAATATTTGTATGCAGAGCTTTTTCAAAGCCACGACAGGTTTCTAAGCCTAGGATTTCCGCTCGAAGGTCTTCTTCAGACACCCTAAGTCTGCGCTCGGCAATTTCTTCAATTTTTCGAGCATTTATTTTGTCGAGGATAGTTGCTCTATTAGAAACCAAGAGTCACTCCACCTCTTTCAACATGCTGCTGAAGTCCACGAGCTCAGTGAGTTTGTTTTTCGCCAAACCACTGCCGATAGCATCCTGCGCCATTGCAACACCCTCAGCCAAACTGTCTGCGACGCCGCTCACGTAAATAGATGCGCCGGCATTAAGACTGACGATGTTTGCTGCATTGCTATTTAGATCTGATATTCCCTGCTTCACCAGTTCAAGGCTACTTTCAGGGTCTGTGGCACTCAAAGATTCGAGAGGTACAGCTTTCACACCAAAATCTTCTGGTCCAATTTCATATTCCGAAATCTCTCCACCCTTAAGTTCACACACAAAGGTTTGGGCTGAACCGCTAATCTCGTCCAGGCCGTCTGCTGAATGCACCACCATGACATGTTTGCTGCCCAGCCCTCGAAGAACTTCGGCCATGGGTCGCAACCAGGCTCGATCAAAGACACCGAGCAATTGGTTAGGTGCAGATGCTGGATTAGTCAGCGGTCCAAGCAAATTAAATATTGTTCTCGCGGCCAGCTCTTTTCTGGGGCCAATAGCATGCTTCATCGCACCGTGGTGGGCGGGCGCAAACATAAACCCGATACCAATCTCGGAGATACATTTTCCGACCTGCTCTGCGTTCAAATCCAGCTTTACGCCTGCGGTTTCTAATAAATCGGCACTACCACTTTTACTGCTAACCGAGCGATTCCCGTGCTTGGCTACTTTCGCTCCCGCCGCTGCGGCCACAAAGGCCGAAGCAGTAGAGACATTGAAGAGCTGCGAACCATCTCCACCCGTGCCACAGGTATCCACCAGGTTCTCTGAATCAACAGACACCTTGGTAGATAGCTCACGCATAATCTCGGCTCCGCCCTGAATTTCTTCGACAGATTCACCCTTCATACGCAGTCCAACCAAAAATCCGGCAATTTGCGCATCAGTGGCTTCACCCGTCATCACCTGGCGCATGGTCTGCTGCATCTCGGCCAGACTTAAGTTCTCTTGGTTCAGAACTTTGGCTATTGCCTCTTGAATTTGCATGCTCTCGGCCCTCTTTATCCCCTCGACAGCTAAGTATCGAGAAAGTTTTTCAGTAAATCATGACCCTGCTGGGTCAAGATAGATTCTGGATGAAACTGCACACCCTGAATATCAAATTCTTTGTGCCTTACACCCATGATTTCCTCTCTGTTGCCAGAGCTATCCTGGGTCCAGGCAGTAACCTCCAGACATTCAGGCAGGCTCGCCGATTCAATAACGAGCGAATGGTAGCGGGTCGCGGTAAAAGGTTTGTTCAATCCGCTAAATACGCCTTGATCTTGATGATGGATGTCAGAGACCTTTCCATGCATTACTTTTTTGGCCCGCACAATATTGCCGCCAAAGGCCTGTCCAATACTTTGATGCCCAAGACAAATACCTAATAAAGGAATTTTGCCCGCGCATTCCTTGATCAGACTCATTGATATGCCCGCTTCGTTTGGCGTGCAAGGCCCGGGAGAAATAACAATCTTTTCAGGGGCTAAATCACAAACCTGATCAACAGAGAGTTCGTCGTTTCGTATTACCTTTACTTCGGCGCCCAGTTCAGCGAGATAGTGCACCACGTTGTAGGTAAAGGAGTCGTAGTTATCGATCATTAGGATCATGACTGCCCTCCTCCAACTGTCTCGCCTTCGCTGTTGGCTTTCTGGCCTTCGCTCTTGGCACTGTCACCCAGCACCAGACTAACGGCACGCAACAGTGCCCGTGCTTTATTCATGGTTTCTTTCCACTCCAACTCGGGAACCGAGTCGGCGACAATCCCGGCACCGGCTTGTATAAATACCTGCTCGTTTTTTACCAATGCCGTTCTGATCGCGATGGCCGTGTCCATATCACCATTCCAGCCAATATAGCCAACCGCGCCTCCGTAGAGGCCACGTTTTGTAGGCTCCAGTTCATCAATAATTTCCATAGCCCGAATCTTTGGCGCGCCACTAAGGGTGCCGGCGGGGTGAATCGCGCTCAGAACATCTATCGCGTCGCAACCCTCCTTTATCTGCCCCTCAACATTGGAAGTCATATGCATCACATGGGAGAAACGCTCAACTATCATCTGCTCAGTTACTTCAACTGTGCCTGTCTGTGCTACTCGGCCGCAGTCGTTACGACCGAGATCAATAAGCATCAGATGCTCGGCAACTTCCTTCGGGTCGTCTCGCATATCCTGTTCAAGAGCCATGTCCTCTTGAGGCGTTTTGCCGCGTCTCCGAGTACCCGCAATGGGCCGAACCGTGACAGTACCCTTGTCCAGGCGAGCCAAAATCTCTGGAGACGCGCCAGCAACCTGAAAGTCTCCGAAGTCCAAGAAATACATATAGGGAGATGGATTTACCGTACGTAAAGCACGATACAAGCTTAATGGGTCAGCCTGATAAGGCATGCTCATGCGGTGCCCCAGCACCACTTGCATGGTATCGCCATCCAGAACATATTCACGAATACGTTCAACAGCGCTCATATAGGCTTCTTTGCCCATTCCAGAGTTCAGTACTGACTCATCCAGAGTTTCGGAATGCATGTGCAAAGGCTTTAGAGAGGCCTCTGCCGCAACTAGACTTGATTCCAAATCAATCAGCTCTTGTTGAGCCTTCTCATAGGCATTCTCCGATTCAGGATCAGCGTGAACCACCAAATCTATAGTTCCAGAGAAATTATCGAAGATGGCCAGCTTCTCGGAGCGCATCAGGTAAATATCAGGAATTCCCAACTCATCTTTGGGCTGACTCTGCATTAGTCGCGGCTCTACATAGCGAGCCGTATCGTAGCCAAAGTAGCCGACTACTCCACCCGCATACTTTGGCAGGGATTCAATCTCAGGAATCTTAATGCTCTGCATGTATTGCCGAATATATTCCAGTGGCTCGGCCTGCTCTATTTCTTCGACTATTTCATTGTGACGCTTTCGAATAATTCGACGACCATAAACCTGAATGGTCTCTTCACAAGCCAGTCCAATAATGGAGTAACGCCCCCAGTTTTCGACATTTTCTACAGACTCAAGTAAGTAGGTGCCGGGCTGATTAGCAAGCTTGGAGTAGACACTCAGAGGGGTTTCCAAATCGGCAAGCATTCGCCTCACCACAGGTATACGACTGTAGTTGTCAGCTTGGTATTTAGTAAATTCTTCGGATTTCATTCTTGGTTCTCGGTAGCAAATGGCCTAGTTGGTACGCGGACACTTTCGGGCCCGCCACAAGCTAGCCTCGCCAGCGACAACCGGAGGAAGGGTCGAGCTTTAAACGGCTCTGGGAGCTACGGGATGCATTGAAACTGTAGTTGGTATTCATGGCGCGCGATTCTAGCCTAAGGCTTGCCTGAGGGGAAGATAGAGGATTGACCATAGCTCGGCGCTAGCCTTCTCAACTCGGTTTCAATTTAATAGAAAGCGCGCCAAAAAAGTGCAGAGCGCGCCAAAAAGATTCGCTTGTACTCCCTTATAACTGGTCAATCGGCTGCTATCCCAGCGAAGCCGTCGATTATTTATGGTTGGCACGATAAGTGCATTTATCTAAGCAAGTCGAGAGATATGTGTCGCATGGCGACCCTGATCAACTGATTTACCAATAGAACGCTAGGGTTCCGACCTACTACTTTTAGGTGCCTGGTCCGAGAGCGGTCGACCTTCTTTCAAGGTTACACGGCGGGATAAAAGCCCGGGAGAATAATCGGTCGTCCAAGCGTGCTGATATCTCTCGAAGCTCGTCCATAACTTGAGGAAGCCCAGATGAAAACCTTCTCTTCTACCATGAAGCCTTCTACACGAATCTTCGCTGCTTTTGCCGCAGTTTTGGCCCTGAGCATGTCTGCTCAGCTTTCAGCCCAACCCTTAAAAGTAGGATATAGCGACTGGCCAGGCTGGGTTGCATGGGAAGTTGCTATCGAAAAAGGTTGGTTTGAAGAAGCTGGCGTGGACGTCGAATTCGAATGGTTCGACTATGTCGCCTCCATGGACGCCTTTGCCGCCGGTCAACTCGATGCAGTTGCCATGACCAACGGTGATACCTTGGTAACCGGTGCATCAGGTGGTCCAGGCGTAATGATCATTCTGAACGATTACTCCAACGGCAACGATATGGTTGTCGCCCGCCCCGGAATTAGCTCAGTTGCTGATCTCAAAGGTAAGACCGTGGGTGTTGAAATCGGATTTGTTGGCCATCTCTTACTTCTAAATGCTCTCGAAGAAGCAGGCCTTACTGAAGATGATGTTGAATTATTGAATGTCCCCACCAACGAAACGCCGCAGGTACTCGCCTCTGGGGATGTCGATGCCATCGTCGCATGGCAACCTAATTCGGGGCAGGCTCTGGATCAGGTCCCGGGATCAACCGCAATATACACCTCTGGTGACGAACCAGGCCTGATATACGACGTATTAGCCGTTAGCCCGGTCAGTCTGGCAACCCGACGTGACGAATGGAGTACGGTCGTCGATGTTTGGTACCAAGTAGTCGACTATATTCTTGACCCAGCCACACAGGAAGATGCCGTTGAAATTATGGCAGCTCGCGTTGGGCTCAGCGCTGATGAGTACCGACCATTCCTTAGTGGTACAAAAATACTCACCCTTGAAGAAGCCAAGATGCATATGGCGATGGGCGATGGATTTGAGTCACTGTACGGATCTTCCAAGATTTCCGATGACTTTAATGTCGAATACGAAGCCTATGGCGAGCCACTGGATATCGATACCTATATCGATACTAGCCTGACTCTTTCCAAATAATTGTAATTCGACTAGATAAGGAATTGAGGTGAGTAGTACAGCAATTCAATGGTTTACGCCGCGCACAGCGCTGGCGCCCAGACAAACCAAGTTGCTGACACTGGCCTCCTTCCTTTTGCCCTTGGTCGTCTGGGCTCTCGTCAGTTATGTGCCCTTTTTGTGGCACCCAATGGTAGAGGTTGAAGACCCAGGTGGCGTTAGCTACTTTCAGCCCGGCATGCTGCTGGATAAAGATGATTTTGAATCCGAAAGCGCCCGTGTTGTAGGAGAAGGATTAGCTGAACCTAGTGGAAAAGCTGCCAACCCTATCTATCTCCCCGCGCCGCACGAAGTTGCCGTAGCTTTCTATACCTCCTTTGCGGAAGAACCAACCCGCTCCAGTGAACAGTGGTTGCATGAGTCACTCTGGCACAGCATCACCATTATTTTCTGGGGCTTTACGCTTTCCTCTCTTATTGGGCTCCCTATTGGAATTCTCTGCGGAACCTATTCGGCAGTTTCCCGCTTGTCAGAACCCTTTGTTGAGTTTTTTCGCTATCTACCGGCGCCCGCCTTTGGTGCTTTGGCCGTGGCTATTCTAGGTATTCACGATGGCCCCAAGATAGCGATCATTTTTATCGGTACATTTTTCCAACAGGTATTAGTGATATCCAATACCACTAGGAAGCTCGATATTTCTCTCCTGGAAGCCGCCTTAACTCTAGGTGCCAAAAAAATTCATCTACTCTTCAAGGTAGTTATCCCAGGAATACTGCCAGAGATTTATAAAGATCAACGTATTCTGCTGGGATGGGCATGGACCTATTTAATCGTCGCCGAACTTATTGGAACCAGCTCAGGCATAACTTGGTTTATTACCCAGCAAGCTCGCTATAAGAATTTTGATAATGTCTTTGCCGCCATCATGATGATCGGCATCATCGGTCTCGCCTCGGACATGCTTCTGGCTCGCTTTGGCAAATCCCTGTTCCCCTGGGAACGCAATAAAGACAAGGGCGCTGTCTAGCGAAGGAAAGAATAATGACTGACGTTAAACTGCCAAGCTATCTCGATCAAAGCCCAGAAGTTTCCGCGCGATTTGCCTCACTCCATCAGCGAGACAAAGTGCTCGAAGTTCAGGGGCTAAACAAGAAATTTAATTCATCTCAGGGTGAAGTAACCGCTCTTAAGGATGTTAGTTTTTCCGTCCACCGCCGCGAATTTGTCTGTGTGATTGGCGCCTCCGGTTGCGGGAAATCCACTCTGATTAGAATTCTTGCCGGACTTGAAACTGCCACTTCAGGGCAGGTTTTACTGGATGGTGAGGCGGTAAGCGGCCCCGGTCCTGATCGAGGCATGGTGTTTCAGGGCTATACCCTCTTTCCCTGGCTTACCGTAAAGAAGAATGTAATGTTTGGTCTTAAGGCGCAGGGACATTCAGAAAATACCGCTGAAAGCGAGGCGATGCAGTGGATTGATCTAGTGGGCCTGGAAAAGTTTGCCAATGCATACCCAGACCAGCTCTCTGGCGGCATGAAACAGCGTGTCGCTATAGCTCGTGCCTTAGCAAACAAGCCAAGAATCTTACTAATGGACGAGCCCTTCGGCGCTCTAGACGCCCAAACGCGTTGCAAGATGCAATCCTATTTAATGGAGATTTGGCGCAATATTGATATCACCATTCTCTTTATTACCCACGATCTTGATGAGGCAGTCTTGCTTGCAGATCGTGTGCTTGTCTTAAAGCCTCATCCTGGAGAAGTGCAGGAATTTATCGAAGTGCCAGTGCCTCGCCCTAGAAGCATTGACCAATTAGTTTCTCCAGAATTTTTGGCAACACGAAAAAGGCTTGATGACCTTATTCATCCACCTTCAGAAGAAGAGGATTCAGATCAATTACAAATGGTGAAATTCACTCAGGTGGGTGACGAGGTAGAAGTACAGCCCTAAGAAGTCTGGTGCGTCAGACCAGAGACAAACTGACTATAATTAGAAACTGTATCGGGACGACCCGCTACAGCTGATGACTCAAGGGGACGACCCCAAGCGAAATCAGGATCAAGAAAATGCCTTCGCAGCAAGACAATCTGATCGATAAAGGAATACTGCCCGGGGGCAGTCATTGGTCGCTCATTATGAGACGCGGTCGAATACTGAGGCTCACCGATCTAGAAGGCGGTGCCAATGTGGGTATGATTTTTTTCAACCCAGAAGAAAAGTTAGAGCGCTATAACGCACCAGATACCCTGAAGTGCCAACACACATTTAAGCTAAGTCGCGGCCATTGCCTCTATTCCGATATGGGGCGGATTTTCTGCTCCATCATTGATGATTCAGTCGGGTGGCACGACACAGTAGGCGGGAATCTCAGTGACAAAACCCTTTCCAATAAATGGAAGCTTCAGTCTTATCAGGAGAAGCGCAATGATTGGACCCTTAGCGGAGAACAAAGCTTTCAAGTAGAGCTGGCCAAATACGGAATGAACATCGCCGACGCGCCGGCTAATCTCAATCTCTTTAGCAAGACAGTAGTTTCCGAGAACGGAGATCTAAGCTATGTGGATGGCAACTCAAAAGCGCAAGATTATCTCGATCTTAGGTTTGAAATGGACACCCTAGTCATCCTCCACACTTGTCCGCATCCAATGAGTAATGCGAGTCAATATCCAAAAAAACCTGTTCAGTACGAAATACGAATGGCCGATCCTCTGCAAAGAGACGATTTTTGCATGAATTTCAGACCTGAAAACCAGCGCGGATTTGAAAACAATCGTATCTATCATCAAGAACCCTGCTCCTGGGCCCAGCCGCAGCTAGGAGAGTCGCAATGATCCTGGAAAGTACCTTAGTGCTAGAGGACGCCATTTATTCCGAAGTCGTGGGCGCTGGAGACTATTGGCTGCATCCCGTCAAAAAGGGCCAAACACTGCGAATTCTCGATCTCGAAGGCAATCAGGCAGCGGATACCCTTTTCTATTCAGCAGCGGATCCAACCGAGCACTATTCGGCCATGGACACTATCCGTGAGCAGGGAAACCTCTATCTGACTGCTGGCAGCCAGCTTATTTCAAATCTTGGCAATCCTATGCTGCGCATAGTCGCTGATACCTGCGGACGCCACGATACGCTAGGCGGAGCCTGCGCTACCGAGTCCAATACAGTGCGCTATGCATTGGAGAAAAAATGTATGCACGCTTGCCGTGACAGTTGGATGTTAGCGATCGCTGAGAATCCCGAACTGGGGCTTATCAAAAATGATATTGCCCACAATATAAATTTCTTTATGAACGTGCCGGTCACACCAGAGGGTGGGCTGACCTTTGAAGACGGGATTTCCGGTGCTGGTAAATACGTCGAATTACAAGCCGACCAAGATGTATTGGTGCTAATTTCCAACTGCCCTCAGCTGAACAACCCTTGCAACGCCTATAACCCCACTCCGATTCAACTCTTGATCTGGGACTAGCGATGTTTAGCAAAGTACTAATTGCCAATAGAGGCGCTATCGCAGTGCGAATTTGTCGCACATTAAGGTCTGAGGGCATTGCTTCTCTGGTCGTTTATGCGGAGGACGATCGAGACTCCCTGCACGTCAAAGCTGCGCAAGAGGCGGTAAGCCTGGGTGACGGAAGTCTTTCTGAAACCTATCTAAATGGCGACAAGCTAATAGCAATCGCTCTAGACTTTGGTGCTCAAGCTATACACCCCGGATACGGATTTCTCAGCGAAAACCCTGAATTTGTTGAAAAATGCGAAGCCGCGGGATTGGTATTCCTCGGGCCTACGCCGGAGCAGATGCGTCTGTTTGGCCTAAAACATACCGCGCGGGAATTGGCAGAAAAAGCTCAGGTTCCCCTGCTCCCCGGCTCGGGCATCCTTGCAGATTTAAATGAGGCAATTGAGGTTGCCAAGCGTATCGGCTACCCGGTGATGTTGAAGTCAACCGCTGGCGGAGGTGGAATCGGCATGAGCCTCTGTCATTCAGTAGAAGACCTCTCTTCCGCTTTCGAAAAAACTAAACAGCTTAGCCAAAACAACTTCTCCAGCGCCGATCTATTTCTGGAGAAATTTGTTGCTAGGGCTCGACATATCGAAGTGCAAGTTTTTGGAGATGGTCGGGGCGAAGTATTAAGCCTGGGTGAAAGAGACTGTTCTGCACAACGACGCAATCAGAAGGTCATCGAAGAAGCGCCAGCGCCTAATCTGACTGAGCAACGGCGGAAAGAAATACATCAGGTTGCCGAGGCTCTGATGCAGTCCATTAAGTATCGCAGTGCCGGCACAGTTGAGTTTATTTACGACGTGCTCGAGGATTCCTTTTACTTTCTTGAGGTCAACACCCGCCTACAGGTAGAGCACGGAGTAACCGAAGAAGTATTTGGCGTCGATATCGTCAAGTGGATGCTGGACTTGGGACAGGGAAAGATGTCGCAACTGAATCAACTTAGGCCCGAGGTCGTTTCGAAAGGACATTCCATCCAAGTTCGACTCTACGCTGAGAATCCAAGCAAAGATTTTCAGCCCTCCGCCGGGTTGCTAACCCATGTGGAATTTCCCGATGCAGAGTTCCTGCGAATTGATCACTGGATTGAAGCCGGCATCGAAGTAAGCGCCAGTTACGACCCCATGCTAGCGAAACTTATCGTCAGGGGAGAAAATCGGGAACAGGCTGTCAGTCGACTATCTGATGCACTGCAGGCGAGTCATCTCTACGGCATAGAAACTAACCTAAATTACTTGTCGCAGCTTTGCCAAGATCCAGAATTCGTCGAAGGAAAGCTCACAACCGCAAGTCTAAGGGATTTCCAATTTGAATCCCCTTACATCGAGGTCATCAGTGGTGGCACTCAGACAACGATTCAGGATTACCCGGGACGTGGCGGCTATTGGCAGGTTGGCATTCCGCCATCAGGCCCTTTTGACGATCATAGTTTCCGATTGGGGAATAGGATTTTGGGTAACCCCGAGGGCGCTGCTGGTCTTGAATGTACCCTGCAGGGCCCTAGTCTGAAGTTCTACCAAAAGTGTCGCGCGCTGTTGGCTGGAGCAGATATGCAAGCTCGGCTAGATGGAGAATCCGTCGATCTTTGGACGCCCTTTGACATCGAAGCCGGCCAGCTTCTCAAACTAAACCAGTTAAAGGGCGCCGGTAGTCGAACTTATCTATTGGTTGAAGGTGGCTTGGAATGCCCGAATTATCTGAACTCTAGATCTACCTTTACGCTTGGACAGTTTGGTGGTCACTGCGGTAGATCTCTGCAAGCTGGAGACTTTCTCCATCTGGGGTCTGAAGCCAGGTCAAATGCCGTTACAAAGACAGAACTACCAGAATTAACACAGCACTGGAAAATTAGGGTCATCCCTGGACCTCAGGGTGCCCCGGAGTTTTTCACCAAGCAGGACATAGAAAAATTCTTTTCAAGCTCTTGGGAAGTACACTTCAATTCCAGCCGGACTGGGGTTCGCCTGATAGGCCCAAAACCAGAGTGGGCGCGCAATGATGGCGGCGAAGCCGGACTACACCCTTCAAACATTCATGACAACGCTTACGCGCTCGGCAGTATCGATTTCACTGGGGATATGCCCGTTATTCTCGGACCGGATGGTCCCAGCCTAGGTGGCTTTGTCTGCCCTGCCACGGTCATCAGCGCAGACCGATGGAAATTAGGTCAACTCAAAGCGGGAGACAAAATTGACTTTATTCCTGTTTCTCCGGAGCTGGCTCGCCAAGCAGAGACTTATCAAAATCAATTAATCGCCGGAGAAGATCCGGGTAAAAAGCCCGGGAATACAACACAGAATAATGATACTGAGCAGTACTCTCAGGACAGCTATATTCTCTACCAAAGCAAGGATCACCCCAGTGGCATCTGTTGCCGCTTAGCGGGCGACAAAAATTTACTTGTCGAGTATGGGGAACAAGTTCTCGACATTCGACTTAGGTGTCGCATACAGGCCCTATATGAAGCATTACTAGCGATAAATTCCGACGCCATCGAGGAAATGACTCCCGGCATTCGCAGCCTACAGATTCGCTACCGTGACAATCTGATGGATCACCACCAGTTGCTAGAGCTTGTCCTAGACACTGATCGCAAACTGGGACAGCTCGACGACTTCGAATGCGAATCACGCATTATCCACCTACCGCTATCCTGGGACGATGAAGTCTGCAAACTCGCGGCAGAAAAATACATGCAAACTGTTCGGCAAGATGCACCCTGGTGCCCTTCCAATATTGAATTTATTCAGAGGATAAATGGCCTCGACTCTATCGAAGAGGTCTACGAGCTGATCTTTTCCGCTAGCTATCTCGTTCTCGGCCTCGGAGACGTTTATCTTGGCGCCCCCGTTGCAACACCGATAAACCCTAAACATCGTCTAGTAACCACAAAATACAATCCTGCGCGTACCTGGACTGCAGAAAACTCTGTGGGCATTGGTGGCTCCTACATGTGTATTTACGGTATGGAGGGGCCTGGAGGCTATCAGCTGTTCGGCCGAACCCTGCAAATGTGGAATCGCTATAGATCAACTTCTTCCTTTGCAAAGCCCTGGTTGCTGAGATTTTTCGATCAAATTCGTTTTTACCCAGTCAGCCATGAAGAGCTGGAGCAAATCCGCTATCAGTTCCCTCGCGGAGAATTTGAACCAAAGATCGAAAAAAGCCGATTCTCTCTTGCTGAATATCAGACTCTTCTGGAATCCCAAACCAAGGAAATCGACGAGTTCCGGCACAAGCGTCAGAGTGCATTTGAGGACGAACTTAGTGACTGGAAAGCCACTGGCCAAATTAACTTTGAATCCGAGCTGGCAGTCAGTGGAAGCGCTGACCAGAAAATACCCGAGGGGTTAGAACCGGTTCAATCCAGCGTAGCCGGTGCCGTCTGGAAAATTTGCTACGCCAAAGGCGAGCATTTGAGTTCGGGGGATACGCTGCTGATCGCCGAATCCATGAAGATGGAGATCGAAGTTCACTCAGCATTAACAGGACAAATCGATCAGATTCTGGTGAAGCCTGGTCAACAAATAAAACCGGGGCAAATTATTGCACTGGTAAAACCAGACACTAAATAGGTAATTAGTGATGCATAACCGCCTTTCCATAAGCGAGCTTCGCAAAGAGTATCTCAATCGCGAGATTGGACCGAGAGAGTACATCGCTATATGTCGACAGCAGATTCAATTGCAGAATCAGTCAAATCCTGCCTGGATATACCAGCTTAGCGACGAAGAGCTGGAGCCCTACCTAGTGAAGTTAGAAGAACAAACTCCAGAGCGTCTCCCTCTGTTCGGCGTGCCATTCGCAATCAAGGACAATATCGACCTAGCAGGCATTCCCACCACGGCTGGCTGCCCTGATTTCAGCTATCTTCCCAAACGTTCCGCATTTGTTGTTGAACGACTTATTCAAGCCGGAGCTGTTCCTTTAGGCAAAACCAATCTGGATCAGTTTGCTACGGGCTTAGTAGGCGTCAGATCTCCTTGGGGCGCCTGCAGCTCGGTGTTTGACCAAGAATATGTCTCTGGCGGCTCTTCCAGTGGATCAGCAGTCTCTGTAGCAGAAGGTCAGGTACTTTTTTCTCTAGGTACTGATACCGCGGGTTCCGGCCGCATTCCTGCCGCCTTTAACAACCTGATTGGTCTCAAGCCCAGCCGCGGAACCCTATCGAATACCGGGATGGTGCGGGCTTGCCGCAGTCTCGATTGCATCAGCATATTTGCTCTTACCGCCGTGGATGCTGAAGAAGTGTTTGAAATCGCACATGGTTACGACGCAAGCGATGAATACTCTCGCAACTACGGACCCCAGCCCACAGAGAATCTGGCAAAAGCTCGCGTTGCCATCCCCCAAACTGAGCAACTCGAATTCTTCGGTGATACTGCCTATATCGACGCTCACCTAGAAGCTTTGGAAGTTGCGAGCAAACTAGGTTGGGAATTAGTGGAAGTCGATTTCTCCAATATGTTCCGCGCGGCAAAAATGCTTTACGAGGGGCCTTGGGTTGCAGAAAGAGATGCCGCCTACGGCGAGTTTGCCCGCCAAAACCCAAGCTCTGTACTGCCCGTTATTCAGGACATTATCGCGCCTGCTAAGAACATCAGCGCTACTGATACCTTCCAGTATCAATATGAAATGCAGCGAATCAAAAAGGAAACCGACAACCTACTACAGGATTTCAATTTTGCACTGATTCCCTCCGCACCCGGCCACTACCTGATAGAGGATCTTGAAAAGGAACCCATAAAGTTAAATTCTCAATTGGGTACTTACACCAATTTTATGAATTTACTGGATCTCTGCGCCATCGCTATTCCGGCTGGATTTAACTCAAATGAGATGCCCTATGGCGTAACGATTTTTTCCAGAGCATTCTCAGACAACCAGCTTCTGTCCTACGCGGCAGATTGGCAGCGGCATACCGAACTCTCCCTCGGCCACCATCTTGGTCACATCGATGTTGCGGAATTTACTGGTCGTCAGTTAGACATGCAGGAAAACGGCTATACCGAGATTTTAGTCGCTGGCGCTCATATGAGCGGTCTGCCACTAAACTGGCAACTCAAGCAGTTGGAAGGTCAGTATTTGCAGGATGCCAGCACGGCAGAGAAATATTCTCTTTACGCTCTAGATGGCGGCCCACCTGCTAGACCTGGTTTGGTGAGGAATGAAACTGAAGGCAGTTCAATCGACGTCGAAATTTGGTCTCTTCCCACCAATGAAGTTGGAAATTTCCTAAGCAGAATTCCTTCTCCCCTAGGATTAGGCAAAGTTGAACTTGAGGATGGCCGCTGGGTGACAGGCTTTATTTGCGAGCCTTGGGGCTTAAAAGGAGCGGAAGATATAACCCACCTAAAATCCTGGCGGAATTACCAGCCGGACTGAATCAGTTAAGCTCATTTCAGAATTTTTAGCCTGCTATGGAAAATGGCGTTAAATTAGCACCCCTGCCTTTGGTATGCGCGCCACTCAAAACAGGAATGGATTATGAAAAGCATCTATGAAAAATTGGCTACTGTGCTGCTCGTCTCTCTCATAGCCTCTGCAAGTCTCGCACAGGATGAATCTGAAGAGAGCGAAGAGGAGGAGCCGAAAACTATTGCTGAACTCACCGAGTCGGCCGAGCGAATTGAAGGTCTATTTACACTCTTTCGAGACACAGAAACCGGCAAGTTACAGATGCTGATCAAAGCGGATCAAATTGATCAAGAGTTTGTCTATTTCGCACAAACCGCAAATGGCGTGGTGGAAGCCGGATATTTTACTGGTGCTTATCTCAGCAATGCCGTGATTTCGATCCGTCGCTTCTACGATCGTATCGAGTTTGTCTCCGAAAATTTCTCTTTCTATTTCGATCCAGACAATGCTCTATCCAGAGCAGCAGAATCTAATATTTCTGATGCCATATTGGCGGTGGAGGCCATTGTTGCCGAAGATGAAGAGAGTGGAGACATTCTCATTGACGCAGATAGTGTGTTTCTGGGTGAGAACCTGCTGCAGGTTAAATACCCTCTTGATGAGGATGATGACCCCTCTAGCACCTTTGCATTAGGCAGTCTGGATGACGGAAAAAGCAAAATACTCAATACGCGCAGCTACCCGGAAAATACCGATATTGAAGTGGAGTACGTCTACCACAATCCGCAACCTGCAGCCCGTGGCAATGCCGATATCACCGATTCACGCAGTGTATCCATTCGAGTGCTGCACAGCCTTATTCAAATGCCGGACAACGACTATCAGCCAAGATACGGCGACCCTCGTATTGGCACCTTCGACGTACAAGTGACCGACCTGACCACCACCTCAGCTGTCCCCTATCGCGACATGATTCAGCGCTGGCATTTGGTCAAAGAGAACCCAGAAGCAGAACTGTCCGACCCTGTAGAGCCGATAACCTGGTGGATTGAGAACACCACTCCGGTGGAATGGCGAGACCTGGTGCGTGATGCCGCTCTCGCCTGGAACAGCGCCTTTGAAACAGCGGGTTTTTCCAATGCAATTGAAGTCCAAGTTCAGCCTGATGACGCTGATTGGGATTACGGCGACATTCGCTACAACGTTTTGCGCTGGACCTCGTCCCCCAACCCACCTTTCGGTGGCTACGGACCCAGCTTTGTAAATCCTCGAACCGGAGAAATTATCGGTGCCGACATTATGTTGGAAGCCACCTTTATGAATCGCAACAGCACTTTGAAGTGGCTGTTGGATGAGAGTGAAGGTTTTGATGCTATTGCCAACAACCCTAATTTGTCCGGCATGTTCTGCAGTCTGGGTCATGGGTTACAGGTCAATAGTCTTGTGGTGAATACCTTCAATACCTTTTCCACACCAACCGGCAGATACGGAGATGATGCGGACGAACAGATACTTCACGACACCATGCACTACCTGATTCTGCACGAAATTGGACATACGCTGGGCATGAATCACAACATGAAGTCATCTCAGCTGCTTTCTCCTGAAGAGGCCTTCGACATGGATAAGGTCAATGAAATTGGATTGGGTGGCTCCGTTATGGACTACCCTGCTGTCAATTTCCCACCGGCAGGATATGACATCACCCGCTTCTATATGGTCACCCCTGGCCCCTATGATCACTGGTATATGCAATACGCCTACACACCGGACCAAAGTGACGAGCAACTCGAAACCATACTCTCACGCTCAACGGAACCGGAACTCGCCTTTGGAAATGATGCGGATGACATGCGCTCGCCTGGAAAAGGCCTAGACCCTCGAGTCAATATCTATGATATGACCAGCGACGCCGTTAGCTATGCTTCGCAGCGCATACAGCTGGTTCAGGAAACTCTGAATGAGATAAGTAGAGAAGCCATCGATGAGGGCAACTCTTATCAGGAGATTTACGATGGTACTCTCGCCATGCTGCGAGAACTTACCCGATCCGCTGGCGTAGTGTCGCGCTATATCGGCGGGGTCTATGTAGATCGGGCCATGGCCGGTCAAGCAGGTGGCTCAGACCCCTTCACTCCGATTGAAGAAGAAAAACAGAAGCAAGCCATGCAGGTTCTGACGGATCAGGTCTTCACGCCGGAGGTCTTTACTGCCGGAAACGATTTGTTGCGTTATGTCGCGCCTCAACGTCGCGGCTTTAACCACTATGGTGATACCGAAGACCCGAAAATTCATGACGCCATTCTGCAGATGCAGAGCTCTGTGCTAAACCACCTACTCAACCCGGCGGTGATGAAACGAATTACCGATACCCAGCTATACGGGAATACTTACTCTCTGGGCGAAGTTATGACGGACCTGACCGACGCCATATTTCTGGAAGATGCGCGAACCAGCGTCAACAGCTTCCGCCAAAACCTGCAAATGGAGTATGTTCAACGTCTAACGGGAATGGTTAAGGAAGAATCCCAAGGTCGATATCACTATCAGGCTCAATCACTGGCAGTCTTTAACCTCAGCAGAATATCCGAACTAATTGATCGCAAACGAAATCCAGATATTGAAACTGAAGCGCATGTGCAAAATCTTCAGCTTATTATTGACCGAGCCTTATCGACTTTAGGCTAGGTAGGGGGTTAGCTAAAGGTTAGATAGGGGCTAAATGGGTCGAAACTGCTCAATCATAAGCTGCTCAGTTTCCCGGCCTCTGAACCTGTTGATCGCAAGCCGATAGACAAAGAGTCCGGCCTGACCTTGTCGAAGATTGAGGTACTCGCTTGGTACTGAGAACCAGATAGCTTCGATTGCATTGACCGCTCCTTTAGAGCGCAGACGCAATTTCAAGTGAGATTCCTTAAGTATCCGAACATCCTCAACCTCAAACTCTCCTTCAAACAGAGGTTCCGGGAATGCTTGACCCCATGGACTAATACTCTCGATAAGCTTGGCCGAATCTAGCCCAATCTGATCGGCCGGCAATTCACCGTCGGTAAGAACTTTTTCCGACAGAGCTGAGGCGTCCAACCTGTTACGAACTTCCGCGTCAAAGGCTTCCGAAAACTTAGCGTAGTTAGCTTTCGAGAGGGTTAAACCTGCGGCCATTGCGTGGCCACCAAACTGCAAAATTAATCCGGGGTTTTGTGTTGAGACTGCTTCCAGCGCGTCTCGGATATGCAGCCCATTAATCGAGCGTCCTGACCCCTTTAGTTGATCGCCCTGCTCTTCACCGGCAAAAACTATGGTTGGGCGATGCCATTTATCCTTTATTCTCGATGCGATCAAACCAACCACCCCGGAATGCCAGTCTTCCTGATACAGGCACAATCCCCAGGGAAGCTCTTCCGAATTTAAGTCCAGCACTGTCAGAGCACTCTCAGCCTCCTGTCGCATTTGTTGCTCTATTGAGCGGCGATCCAGATTTAGCTGATGCAGCTGAGAGGCGATTCGTCGCGCCTCTGATTCGTCCTCAGTAAGCAAACACTGAATACCGAGGGAGATGTCTTCGAGACGCCCCGCTGCATTAATTCGGGGCCCGACGGTGAACCCCAAGTCCGAGCTCCGAGTGTGCTGCCAATCTTTGCCAGCCACATCAAGTAACGCCCGAACCCCGGGATTACCCCTCCCCGAACGAATGCGTTTTAGTCCCTGACTCACCAGTAATCTGTTGGTTTGATCTAGGGGAACCAGATCCGCCACCGTACCCAGAGCAACGATATCGAGCCATTGAGCGAGATTGGGTTCGGATATTTTTTGCTGTTCAAACCAGCCCTGCTCCCGCAGATAACTGCGCAGCGCGGCCATAAGGTGAAAGAGAACACCAACTCCGGCAAGGCACTTTGTAGGAAACTCACAACCCGGCTGATTTGGATTAATGATGGCATCTGCAGCAGGCAAATGTTCGCCCGGCAGGTGATGATCGGTAATTATTACCTGCATCCCTAGGGTTTTAGCTCGTTCTACACCTTCAACACTGGAGATTCCGTTATCGACGGTAATAAGCAGATCAGGTTTTCTCTGCGCTGCTACATCAACAATCTCGGGTGACAGGCCATAGCCAAATTTGAAGCGATCGGGAACCAGAAAATCGACATCAATAGCGCCCATCGCCTGCAAGGCTCTTACAGCCAATGCGCAGCTTGTCGCGCCATCGGCGTCGTAATCTCCTAGAATCAGAATTTTTTGGCTTTGGGTGATGGCACCCTGAAGTAGTTCAACCGCGGCTGACATTCCCAACATAGAGAGAGGCGAATGGAGCCCTGATAAATCGGTGTTGAGCTCTTCGCTAGTAGAAACTCCACGGGCGAGAAGCACCCGCTTCATCCAGTCGGGCAAGTCCTTATCAAAGGCAGATGGACTTGCCTCCGCTCCATTCAAGGAGCGCTGGATAATTTCAGCCAATAGAGGAACGAATACTTTGCTGTACGGACTGCAAGCTGTTTTCCAGCACCTCAAATCGCTCTTCGCGCTGCATCAGGTCTTTCAAATGATGCGGCAAAGCTACTTCGGTATCGACACCTGAACGCTCGACAGCTTCGGCGAACTTAGCGGGATGTGCTGTGGACAAACACACCATAGGGCTGGAAACCTCTGCCTGAGCCATACGCCCAGCTTCGAAACCAATGGCCGTATGAGGATCCATTAAGTATTCCGTCTTATCGAACTGCTCAGCAATCGCTTTGATTGTTGCATCGTCATCAATTCGTGCACTGGAAAATAACTTGCGCGCCCTTTCGAGAGCAGCCTCTGGCAAATGAATGGATTCACCACCATTAAAATTACTCATCAGTTCCGCCATGCGCTTTCCATCGCGATCAAAGAGATCGAACAACAGGCGCTCGTAGTTGCTCGAAATCATGATATCCATGCTCGGGCTGAGACTATGTAAAAGCTCACCCTTGGAATAATCATTCGAACTTAGGCTACGGTGCAGAATATCGTTGGCATTTGTAGCTATTACCAATCGTTCGATAGGCAAGCCCATATTCTGAGCCAGGTAGCCAGCAAAAATATCACCAAAATTTCCAGTGGGAACGGCAAAAGAAATTTTCCTTTGTGGCCCACCAAGCGCCAATGCAGCATAAAAGTAGTAAACGATCTGAGCCATGATGCGAGCCCAATTAATAGAGTTTACTGCCACGAGCTGACGTCCTTCGGGCAGGAAAGACTGGTCAGCAAAGGCTGCTTTAACAATGTTTTGGCAGTCGTCAAAGTTACCTTGGATTGCGAGATTAAAGACGTTGTCTTCAATAACGCTGGTCATTTGACGACGTTGCACTTCCGACACTCTGTTGTGTGGGTGCAGGATGAAGATATCGACGTGTTCGCAGTGACGACAGCCCTCAATCGCAGCTGAGCCAGTATCACCAGAGGTCGCTCCCAGAATCACAACCTTCTGGCCGCGCTTTTCCAGAATATGGTCTAGCAGTCGCCCCAAAAACTGTAACGCAAAATCTTTAAATGCCAGTGTGGGCCCGTGGAACAACTCCAGTATCCACAAGTCCTTATCCATCTGAACCAGAGGTGCAACCGCGGTGTGGCGAAACTCAGCATAAGTTTCTTCTATCAAACGTTTCTGCTCATCAACCGGAATGGCGTCCCCAATAAAGGGGTGCATGATTTCAAAGGCAAGCTCGGGATAGCTCAGAGCCGCCCAGCCTGAAATCTGCTCCTGTGAAAACTGCGGCAGCTCTTCAGGCACGTATAAACCGCCGTCGCTGGCCAGACCGGCCAATACAGCTTCTTCAAAATCCAGAGCCGGCGCACCGCCTCTTGTACTAATAAATTTCATATTCTTCTTTCAATAATCTGTCTAATTTCTAGAACTTCTATGATTCAAGAGCCCTCAGCTAGGATCAAAAGCCCTCAACTAAGATTCAAGAGCCTCAACGCGAACCTTAACTACCGGGCCCACAGTATCTTCCAAAGCCTCGATGCTCTCTACAGCGCCATTGAGTACCGACTCTT
>Ga0209557_1000161_pt1 | contig 42856 bp, 30 predicted proteins | sample SaaInlV_120m_DNA_4_FD_184672 | JGI IMG/M metagenome (GOLD analysis project Ga0209557, IMG submission 184672) | Marine microbial communities from expanding oxygen minimum zones in the Saanich Inlet - Saanich Inlet SI074_LV_10m_DNA (SPAdes) (version 2) | ecosystem: Environmental > Aquatic > Marine... | reverse complement strand
AGGTTGTAGTACAATGCTCTCCAGCTTTAAGATATATTAATGATATGTATAATTATTATAAGACTTATTTGAATTTAATAATTCCTCTGCCTCTTCTCTTGTTTTAAAGTACATTGACTTACGACTATAAGGCATACCATCTTGTGTACGACCAATGTAATATCCTGCTGCTGACTTTAATACCTTTAACTCTGATATCATTTAATGCTATATTTATATTAGATTAATTGTTGTTTTTTAGAGTGTGAAAATAGAAGGAATAAGCTGTGAAGGGTTACACTACCACCCATTTACACACATAAAACATGTATATTTATTGAATTATCAGTAAAATACATATTTCATTGCGAATGTAAAAAGTTTTCTCGGAGCACTATTAAGAATAATGTAATATATCTACGTATTTGTAGCTATTTATTGCATTATCTTTAATGTACATAAAAACATAAACAATTGATTAACAATAGTTTAGGTTTGTATAATTTATTAAAGCCCAACCCTATTTTAAACATTCCCGCCCTATATATAAAAAGAGAGGATTTCTCCTCTCCTTTTATTAATTAAGTTACTAGAAAGCAACAGCGTCCTCAATGGAAAAAGTATCAGGAACGAATTCAGCAACAACAGGAACTTCACCTGCACTTAATAATCCTTCACCTTCAGGCATTGATATTATTGCCATTACTGCTCCTGCATTTGGATATTCATCACCAACAACGTGTTCAACGATTGGAAATCCTGCAAGTTGAGACATTGTAATCTCTTTGCTTCTCACACCCTTACTCACTGCAGGTGAGCAATTAAAAGATGCTGATGTTTCGTCTGGACGCTTAAGTACTACGTGCAAACGTCTTTCACTAAAGAAATTGTGTTTAATAAAATTAATAGTTGCACCTTGTCCTGCAACTTCTGCAATTGTACCTAACACTTTTCTTTCTGTTTGAGCTCTTTTCTCAAATTTTAATAAATTTTCCATTTTCTGTTTTTTTATGGATTATACATTAGTTTACAGGGGGGATACCCTGACCCTGCATTTTATACGTGGGGTCTTGGGTGGGAGGGGTCTCCTTCACTACATACATGGGGGTTGGGGTGTTTTTGAAAAAAGTTTTTTTTAAATTTTAAAATTGTTTGATTTTTTTTATTACCTTTGGCGGTGGGTGGGATGTTGTTCTTCTTTTTACATATCTCCTGAAGAATGATATCATATTCAAGTTAACACAAAGTAAACTAAATTATGAAAAATCAGTCTATAGTAGTCCAGACAGTAAAAAAAAGCTTAGGTAATGAGTATGAATTAGCTGAAAAGTATTACTCTATTTTGTCTGCTCTAAATAATTTATCTCTTACAAAAAGAGAAATAGAATTAATAGCATTCACTGCAATTAAGGGCAATATATCTTATGCTAACACTAGAACAGAGTTTTGCAGAGAATACAAAACAACAACAGCTACGATTAATAACATTGTGTCAAAGCTAAAGAAGATGGAAATCTTTAAGAAGTATGACAAGAAGATTAGTATTAATCCAGCAATTGTTGTTGACTTCAAAAAAAATTTAAACTTAATTTTAAAATTAGAACATGAAGAGACGTTTGAGAAAGTTAACGTTGAAGGAGAGGATAATTAAAAGGTTGTCTATAGATAAAGTGATCCCTGAGAATGTGATAACTCAAGTTATTTCTCATCAGTTCAATAGTGCAAATAAAGCATTACATAATAATAATACAGTTGAATTAAGTGGGTTTGGAAAATTTATTTTTAATAAACGAAAAGCTAACGTTAGGTTAAAGGAACTAATAAAATTAAAAAAGTTTTATGAAAAGGAAATTGATAATAGGATAGAAGAAAAAAAGAAAGAAAACTTTATTAAAAATAAAATTAGTACATTGTCGTCTAGTATAGAATCCTTGTCTTTAAAATTAGAAGAAGTTGAAAAATAATAAATTTTTACAAATATTTGAAGGATGGAGAAACAATTTAATCCCTCCAGCAAAAATTAAGCGTGAAATAGATAAAATATCTAAGGGAAGAATATATATTTGTGAGAGTTGTAAGTTTCATTCAAAAAACTATAAAAGTTTAAGGCCAGATGCACATTGTGTAAATTGTGGGTGTACACTTTCAGCAAAAACAAAATGTTTATCTTGTGAATGCCCTACAGGAAAATGGGATAGAGTATTGACAGATGAGCAGGATAAAGAATACAAAGACAATGTCTAAGAAAAAATTAAAACTTAATAAAGTTTCAATAGTTGATTTAATTCGTATATTGACTGTGCTGTTTGAAGAAGGTGCAGATTATATAGATATAGAAAGTGACGGATCCAATGACGATCAAGATATAATTAAGGTTACTGTAAAACCTGATTACTATTCTGATGAAGATATAATAGAAATTAAACCTATTGAACAACAAGATATAAAGTTAACAACTGACGACATAGATAAACTATCAGATGAATTATGAGTTTCTATAAAAAAAGTATAAAAGTATTATCAGATTTAAAAAAATCAAAACCTAATTGTAATTTAGGTAAGCACATAGCTACGGCCATAGATAACTTAGAGGTTAATGATCTTTGGGGTATTTCTGATAAAGAGTTATATGAAAAGTTGAACAATTATCAAATTCAATTAGATATGGATGTTTCACATCATGAGGATGACATAGAAAATATACTTATAGATGGGAAGAATTTATATAATTTAGGTTTTGATGAATACGAAAATTAGAATATGGCAATACCAAAGAAAACTACATATATTAATGCAGAACTTGATTGGGCTGAAAATCAAATAAGTAACTGGCAAAAGTATATTGAAGACAATCCTTTACATGAACTTAAGGATAGAATCACTTACAAAGAAACTAAATCTGGATCAGTTCCTTCAGTTGTAGCAACGGTTGAACAACAAGGTAAATATCTTCAAGATATGATGAAGAATTATTTAGCATTGTTAGACCAGGTAAATAAGCTACGTGAAAAAGAAGAAAAGAAAAAGCTAGAAACAAGAGGAGGTCAAAGCTTAGGGCAAATGGCAGAAGAGTTTGCCAAAAGTAGAAAGTAAATGAAATTACATAGTGTAGACTACAAAGACTGGTTTATAAATCAGAAAAGAATTCCAGATAAAGAAAGTGAAGAATATAAAACATTTTTTAACTTTCATAAGGAACTTTGTATGAATGGCTGCACTGTAAATGGAGAGTATATAAATCCATTTTTGTACTGGCATTTAAATGCTTGGCACACAGAAGTAGATATTATAGATGAATATGGTAGAATTAACCAAAAATATGCTAATCCATTATTAAGAGATAATGAATGGCTTGTAACAAATGAAATAGACAGAGCTCAAAAAGAAAAGAAGGGATTAGTTATATTAGGGATTAGACGTTTAGCTAAATCTGTTATAGAGGCGAGTTATATAGGTCATGGTGCTACGTTTGATGAAAATTCACAAAACGTTATTGCAGGATTGAATGCTCCTGATATAAAACTTATTACAGATAAAATAGACAAAGGACTTAACTTTTTACCAGAGGCTTGGAGATGGCAAAGAGTAGAGGATAATTGGAAAAATCAAGTTACATTAGGTATTAAAACTAGAGCTGGTGAAAGAATGCCCTTCTCTCAAATACTTATTCGTAACTTAGATGATGGTAATAACGAAGAAGCCATTGCAGGTACAAAACCTAGAAGACTTATTATTGATGAGATAGGTAAAGGATCTTTTTTACGTGGGTTACAGGCTGCAATACCTGGATTTACAACACCGTTTGGTTGGGGTTGTAGTCCTATACTTACAGGTACAGGTGGAGACATGAAGAAATTCATGGATGCAAAAAGTCTAATGTTTGATGTAGAAAATTTTAATTTTCTTACATATAATAATGCAAAAGATGAAAAGCGTATACATGGTCTATTTATTGGCCATGAGTATAGAATGGAAGCAAAAGAAAACTCTTCGCTTGGCGCATTTCTAAATAAACCAAAAAAATCACCTTTACATAATATACCTATGATGGTATCTAATAAAGAAAAGGCTGATAAAATTACAAATGATAATCTAGAAAGACTAAAGAAAGCTGGTGATAGACTTGCGTATCTAAAAGAAAAAATGTATTATCCTCAAGAAGTAGATGATATATTTTTAAATGAAGATACAAATATATTTGATATAGAAGCTGCGAAACGTCAAAAAACAAGACTGTTACAAGGTGAAAGAACAGGTACACCTGTTATATTGTACGATGATGGTAAAGGCGTAAAGCATGACTTTACAGACAAAATGCCTATAAGTAACTTTCCACTAAAACACACAGATTTAAAAGATGCTCCTGTAGTAATATATGAATTTCCTGTAGATAATCCACCATATGGCTTATATGTTGCAGGTGTAGATCCATATAGACAAGGAAAGTCTGCATATAGTAGTTCATTAGGATCTGTATACATATACAAACGTATGCACGCTATATCTGGTGAAAAATATCAAGATATGTTTGTAGCAAGCTATTGTGCACGTCCTGATAAAAAAGAAACTTGGGAAAACCAAGCTCGCTACCTTATTAAATACTTTAATGCAAGAACATTATGTGAAAATGATGAGATATCTTTTATAGACCATATGATTAGTAAAGGAGATAGTCAATATTTAGAAAGACAACCTAGTTGGTTAAAAGAAATAGTACCTAACACTACTGTAAGGCGTGATTTTGGAATACACAGATCATCAGAAAAGATTAGAGACTTTCTACATGGTTGTCTTAAAAAGTATTCAGAGGAAATAATAGCTTCTGAAACTAATGAAGATGGTGAGGTGATATCAAGTACAAAAGGTATGGCAAAGATATTAGACCCTATGTTATTAGAAGAGATGATTCAATATAATGATTCTGGTAACTTTGATAGAATTATTGCAGCAGAATTAGCTATAGGGTTAGCTATGAAACTTGATCCAATTATAGGTAAAGTGGGAGCTCAAGAAGACATTAGGTTAACATCTATGCATAATAACAAAAAAAATAAATTATTTACAAAATCTAGAGGTGTATTTAGCAGCTCAAAACATAAAATATTCTAATAATGGCTATTATAAGACATACAAAAGAAGATAACGTTAAATATTCGTATTTAAATATATTTCCTGACCAATTTAAGACACAAAAACAAAAAGGAAAAGATGGTTGGATAAAGCAAACAATGGACTATTTTTCAAATAAGGCTTATGCAGAATATATTAAAAACAGAGACACTTTTGTAAAGAATTATGACTTAATGAAAGGTATATTACGCAGGGAGGACTTTGCAATTGATGAACCTGAAGTGAAAAGTTTTACAGATATGTTAGAGCAAGATATAAATCTTCCTGCATATGTAAAACACTATTCAATCATTACCACTCCAATAAATGAACTTGTTGGTGAAATAAGTAAAAGGCCTGATAGTTATAGAGTGAAAGCTTTTGATGATGATAGTAAAGCTCAAGAGTTACAATTTAAAACTGACACGTTAAAAGCTTATGTAATTAATCAAGTTAAACAGCAGGTTATGGTTAAGGCCGCTATGTCTGGTCAGGAAGTTTCAATGGATGATATTGAAAAAATTACAATGGAGCAAGTTAAAGAAGAATTAGATTCTTATACATCTGTTGCTGAAAAATGGGCTAATCACACACTTACGTGCAATAAGGCAGAATTTAAATTAAAAGAGTTGAGCGAAGAAGCTTTTAGGGATTTAACTATATCTGCTAGAGAGTTTTATCATATTTATGAAGATAATTCTAAAACAGGATTTAACGTAGAAGTTTGTAATCCAAAGAACACTTGGTTTCTTACTACACCAGATAAAAAATACATTTCTGATCCATCAGGTAGAAAGCAAGGAGCTTATGCTGCTGGTACTGTAAAAGTTATGGAAATATCAGAAATTATAGAAGCTTTTCCATATTTAACTAAAGACGAAATAGATCATCTAAGAACATCTTTACAAGATTACGGACTTATTGACGCTAGAGAGTCAAATCTTAATAATCCAAATATTGACCCTGGTATAGATTCTATAAATTATGACAATTATGACCCGCTAGTTCTACAAACACGAATGATTATAGAGGGTGAAATAAAAGAAAATAATGACAGTCTTACAGATTTTTTAGGCCTGTCAGATAACGTATCTTCTTTTGGTTATAAATATGTAGTTGTACAAAGCTATTGGGTATCTAAAAGAAAAATAGGTAAACTTATGTACGAGGATGAGTTAGGTAATGAACAATCAACTTTAGTAACCGAAGACTATAAATCAGGAGATATACCTACACAAATATCATTAGAGTGGGGCTGGGTTAACCAATGGTATCAAGGTACTAAAATAGGGCCAGATATTTACCATGTAAAGCCTTACCAACTTTTAGATTATTGTCCAATTATAGGAACTACTTATGAAGTAAAAAATACTGAAGCAAAATCTGTAGTAGATTTAATGAAACCTTTTCAAACTATATATAATGTTTGTATGAATCAGTTATACAAACTTTTAGAAAAAGAAGTTGGTAAGGTTCAATTAATGTCACTTAGGCATATACCAATTCCTAAAGATGGCGATGCTCAAGACGCTTTAGATGTATGGGAAATGGAAGCTCGTGAACGTGGTGTCGTATTTGTTGATGATAGTCCAGAAAACTTAAAAGCACCAAGTAGTTTTAATCAATTTACATCTTTAGATTTAACACGTACACAAGAAATCCAATCAAGATATACATTAGCTCAACAAATGAAATTAGAATGTTGGGAACTTGTAGGTATGTCTAAGCAGCGTATGGGATCTATATCTGCCTCAGAAACAGCTACAGGTACAAATACTGCCATTCAACAAAGTTATTCTCAAACAGAACCTTTATTTGTGGCACATGAATACGTTACAGGTCAATTATATCAAGCAATTATAGATGCATCTTTATATGTAGAAAGTGCTAAACCTCAATCTACATTATCTTATATAACAGGAGAAGGTGAATCTGCATTTGTTCAAGTTAATGGTTCAGATTTAAAACTTAGAGACTTAAAAGTCTTTCCAACTAATAGGCCAGAGGATACAAGAATGTTTAACGAACTTAGACAATTATCTCAAGCACTTATTCAAAATGGTGGAAGTTTATATGATGTAATTGAACTTTATAGTACTAAGTCTATGAGAGAAATGAAAAAAACTTTTAAAGATTTAAAAGATCGACAATTACAACAGCAACAAGTAGCTGAACAACAACAACAAACTCAAATAGAGCAACAAGGCAAAATAGCTGAAGCTCAAATGCAACAAGCACAACAGATAGCTGATCAGAAAACTGCTAATGAAAACTATCAGAATGAACTTGATCGTGTAAACAAGAAAGAGATTGCAATTATAAATGCAATGTCTAAAGAGGGATCAGCAAGTGCTGATTTAGATAACTCTGGTACACCTGATTCATTAGAGATAGAAAAATTAGCAACGCAACGGTCTGCAGCTAAAAAGAATTATGAGAGCAAGATGGCTGATATAAATTCTAAAAATAGCTTAGCTCAACAGAAATTACAAATTGAAAGAGAAAAGATTAAATTAGCTAGAGACAATCAAGCTAATGACTTAGCTGTTGCAAAAATAAATGCAAAAGGCAGAAAAAAATAACTAATTGAATTAGCAATAAAAAAAGTTAATGCTATATTATACACTAAAATTTATTAAATATTATAAAATTTCTTTTTTGTTAGTGGTTATTGGCTTAATTTTATTGCAGGAAAACCAAATTATATAAACACAACTACATATGTCTGATAACTTAGATAATAGCAATTCTTTTGGTATAGAAAATACGAGAGAAATGGGTGTTGGGGACACTCAACTATTGAATGATTTATTTACTCCAGAAAACGCATCAGGTAATCCCGATGATGTTAAACCTATTGTAAAAGAAACTAATCCTCCTGAACCAAATGATGATTTATTAGAAAAAAATAAAAATACTTCAAGTGACGATAGTAAAGGAAATTCAATGATTTCTGATTTTTTAAACGATTTTGATGATGATGATGACAATGGTGACGAAGGTGATGATAAAAAATTACCAACAGTAGACCCTGATTTAACTACAACTAAAAAAGTTGAAAATGTTAATGATGATAATGATGATGAAGATGATGATGAAGATAATAAATTTAATGCTCTTTCAAATGACCTATTTAATTTAGGCGTATTCAATAAAGAAGAGGATGAGGAAGTTTCTATTAATACTGCAGAAGAGTTTTTAGAAAGATTTAATTCTGAAAAAAAGAAAGCAGCTAATGAAATACTTGGAAACTTTATTGGTCAATTTGGAGAGGATTATCAAAATGCATTTGATACTATATTTGTAAAAGGTGCAGATCCAAAAGAATATTTTGAAACGTACAACAACGTTGTGAATTTTTCAGAAATGGACTTATCTAAGGAGAAAAATCAAATATCAGTAATGAGACAAGCATTAACTGACCAAGGGTTTGATCCTGAAGACATAGATACAGAAATAGAAAGATTACAAAATTACGGTGACTTAGATAGTGTTGCTGTAAAACATCATAAAGTTTTAGTAAGAAAAGAAGCAAAGAAACTTGATAAAATCAATAAAGAGGCTGAAGAAACTAAACGGCAAAAAGATGAAATTAAACAACATTACATAAGTAATGTTCAAACAATATTATCAAACAAGCTAAAAGAAAAAGAATTTGACGGTATACCACTAAATTCTAATTTAGCAAATGAACTACAAGATTTCCTATTAGTGGATAAATGGAGAACTCCTGCTGGAGAAAATCTTACTGACTTTGATCGTGCTATTTTAGATTTAAAAAGACCTGAAAATCATGAAATGAAAGTAAAGGTTGGGTTATTAATGAAAACATTAGAAAAAGATCCCACGTTGTCTACTATACAAAGAAAAGGTGTAACTAAACAAACCAACAAATTATTTGAAGAGGTTACAAAACACAAATCTAGGAAACCTTCAAGTTCTGAAAATAGTAAATCTACTAAAAAGTGGTTTCTATAAATAGTAAATAGTAAATAACAATTAATAACAAATAAACAATTAACATGGCAATTCAAACTATACCAGGTGTAACTGGTTTTAAGTACGCAAGAGTAGCTTCTATGGATAAGCGTGCTGTAGGAAAACTTACAGATGCAAATCATTTAGAAAGTTTTCATTCAACAGAGCCTGCAGATTACGATAAAAAAATTATTAGTCTGTATACTCAATCTTCATTGTACAGCAATGATTTTTTAGACATGATCAATAAAAGTACACCTTACTATATTGATAACAATAGTGATTCTTGGAAATGGGATATTTCAGTTCCTTACAAATTTCCAAAAATAATTAACATACCTACGGATACAGGGGTGTTGCTGAAACCTGGAATTGATGGTCAAGAGTTTCAAATTGTAATAGATACAAATGAGTTCTCTAAAAATGCTATCATTTCTGTAGGAACACGTCAATATGGACCACGTCTATATGTAATAAAAGATCCACAACCTTGGAATGCAGGTTGGTTATACACAGTTACATTAGTTAGCGATAACCCAACTGTAGATTTTATTTCTTCTACATTCTTACAAGTAGGTGTTGAATTAGAATTAATTGATGCTGCAATTGGAGAATTTGATCAAGATTTATTAGGTCTTCCTAGATTAGGTGAAAAAATAACAATGTTTGAATCATTAGGTTCTGGATATGGTTATGAGCATAAAATTACAGAATGGGCTGATGACAAAATGTTAAGAGATTCTTCAGGTAAACCTTTAGATATTTTAGTATATGCACCGCAAAGACGTAATCAGTTACCATTAACTCGTAATGATGTTAAATGGGAACCTTTTGTTGAATTCTGGATGCGTAAGTCTATGATTGAATTAAAAGTTAAGAGAATGATTTGGGCTAAGCCTGGAACAGTTAAGACTAATGGTTCACAACAAAATGTAAAAAGAACTTCTGCTGGTGTGTACCACAGAATGAGAAGTAACGGTAACTTAGTACAGTATAACCGTGGAGAGTTTTCTGCTAACTTAATACGTTCAGTATTTGGAGATTTATTCTACAGAAGAGTGGATGTTAAAGATAGACGAGTTAAAATGTATACTAATGAAGCTGGATTCGATGTATTCCAACAAGCTTTAAAAGATGACGCATTAAACTCTGGATTAACTTTCATGGCTGATTCTGGAGACAGATACTTACAAGGACAAGGACAAAACATCACTTATAACTTTGCATTTGATGCAATGGTTACAAGAGAGACTGGTAAAGTAGAACTTGTTCACTTGAAAGAATTAGACTTACCACAAACTAACTTAGAGTTTGGGCAAAATAAAAAGTCTACTCCTGTATTTATGGTATTTGATGTATCGCCTGAATCTGATGGTTCAACAATTAACAACATACGTGAAGTGCGTATGAAAGGTGCTCCTTCAATGACTTGGGGTTATATTGATGGAACTCGCCATCACTTAGGATTTGCTAAGTCTCAAGGTATGAGTTCTGCTAACAAATTCCCAGGATATGAAATTTGGATGAAAGATCGTTGTGATGTTTTCATTGAGGATTTATCTAAAACTGTATTAATCGAAGAGATTCCACAATTCTAAAAATATTTCAAGAAGTGTCCCCTCGAATCATGCTCCCTCCTCCCTAGAGGGGATTACTTCATTGAAAAAGTGCCTAGCTATTCATTACGCTTTAGTGTTGCACTATAAAATAAATAGAGTGTTAGATTAAGTTCTTATCTGTTCGATCAGGACACTCAACAAAAGTAAAACCAAATTATTAATTAAACTACATTATGGGTAAAATAGGAAAGATATCTACAATCAAAAGAGAGTATAACAGTTCTCAATTACAAACTATGGATAGCGGATTGGCTTCTAAAGGAATGAGTAGAATTCCTGGAACAGGAGTTTTTAAATATCCTTACAAAGAATTAGATGGAAAATATAGAACAGGGTTAGATCCTACAGCTTCTTATATTAAACGCATTCAAGATCCAATACAAAAAGAACTTGAAATTGAAAGAGTAACAAAATTAAAAGATAAGTTACAATCAAAGCTTGGAGATATTGATTTAGGGCCAAGAGCTCAATTTTGGAACTATGGAAAATCAACTGGTACAAATGATGATTTACATGTAAAACCTGTTAAATTATTAGACGGTGATAATTTATATGATTTAGATCAGACTTTTCAAGAGTTAGCTTTTTCATGGCTAAGAGTGCATCCAACAATAGCTTCTAGTTATCAAGCTTGGGAACAAGGTGAATTTCCTGCTGATACACAATATTACGTTGTAGATGATGAAATTGAAACTGCAATTGTATACAAGAAAAAGCAATTAATTAATAAGGCTGTGATCAAGTTTGACCTTATGAGTCCTGAGAAAAAAAGAAAAGTTGCAAGGTTACTTGGACTTCCTATAAGCAGTGAAACTAAAGAAGAGGTTATATACAATCAAGTAGATAGTATGTTAAAAGAATCTGAAGTTAAATCTGGTAATTTTAAGGGATTAAATCCTGTAGAAGTATTTAATAGGTTTGCTGAAATGAAAGAAGATTTACTCCATATTAAAGATTTAGTTAAGCAAGCTATTCAACATTCAATTTATAGAGTTAAGCCAAGTGGTACAGTCTATGAAGGAGAATATGAAGTAGCAAAAGATGAAGATGAATTAGTAAAGTTTTTAATTGACGAAGATAACCAAGATGAGTTATTAGTGTTAGAAGGAAAGCTTAAATCTAAAAAACTAGCTGCTATATAGTATCTAGTTTTACTAAAAAAAAATTAGGTATGATATATGTAGATAGTTTATTATATAAAATAGATCAAAGACTAAATAAACTATCGACTAATGAGCATCAACAAATTCAACTAGAAGATAAAATCTTAGCTTTGAATGAGGCTCAGATTAAGTTGATAAAACAAAAAGTTGATGGCTTTGCAACCCCAAACAGATTGGGAATGGATTCTTTTAAGAAGAGATATGAAGATTTACAAAATCTAGTTATAGATTATAAGAATCAACCACTAGTTTTAAAAGAAGCTAATGCAGAAATAAATAAATGGGATGCTGATATAACAGTATTAAAACCTAAATACATGTTTTATGTAGATAGTTATGTTATAGCAGATAAAGGTAAATGTAAAGATCGTAAGATTTGGATTAATAAAGATCTCAGTAAACACGGAGATTTAGCATTATTATTAAATAATGACCATTACAAGCCAAATTTTGAGTATCAAGAGACAATAAACTCTATTAGCTCAAATGTAATAAGCATCTATACAGATGGTACGTTTACTCCTAAAACCCTTAATGTAATGTATATGAGATATCCTATATACATTAATAAAGAAGGTTATGTCCAATTTGATGGTACACCTTCAACAAATATAAATTGCGAACTAAACGAATATCTAGAAGATGAACTTTTAGATCTAACGGTTCAAAATTTAGCAATGTATACAGAAAATTTATCTGCTGTACAAAATTCTAGATTTAGAATACAAACAAACGAATAATAACCCCTTAAATATATAATAAAATGGCGGATTTTTCATTGACTACATTATTTGTAGTCCCAGTAGGGCAGACAGACCTCCCTAGCTCTGGATCAACACAAGACCTTACACCAGGTCAATTAGGATTTTTTGATAGCAATTATTCTAATCTATCGTCTCCAGTTACAACCCAACTTGCAAGTAGTGATTATTTTTATATCGCTCAAGGTAGAGAAAATACTTATCTTCAAGGATCGAAAAGATCAGGTAAAATTTCTCTTAAATCCTCAACATCATCAACCTTTAACTCTACCGTAAAGAACGTGACTGAACTTTATGCCGTTCAGGGATCTTCTATTTCAGCTAATCAAGCTACTGAAGTAGATGGGTGGAATGTACAATGTGGTGAAGTTGTAACTTTAACATTAAGAGCTCATTCATCTTACATTGATACTCTTTACTTTAATGGATTTACACGTTCAGTAACTGTAAACGCACCATGTTGTGATTGTGGAGCTGATCCATGTACAGATGTTGATGTACCAGCATTAATTGATCAAATTATTGCAAAATTAGGACAAGGTGTTGACGGAACAAACCCAGAGAATATTAATTTTAATACTTTCTTTACATTTTCTAGATCAGGTAATGATGCAAGTGCAAAATTAGTAATTGAAGGTAAACCATTAACGAAATATGGTCAACCTTGTGACGTTGCTGCAAACCCACATGAATTTGATAAATTATCATTTGAAACGTTTGTATATTCAGGACCTGCAACTACTTCAGACTTTATAGTAGCGGATAACTGTGACATTGTTGCTACCTCTAATGTAATTGCGGAGTCTTCTTATCCAACAGGAACCTCTGAAGAAATTGAACAATTAGAGAAAAACTATTATAGTTACCAAGCTGGTTACTTAAAGTCATTATTGAGAATGAAAGGATTCAATCAAAATTTTGAATCACATGTAACTCCAGGTGTTACTTATGATACTATTGTTATTAAATTTAACGAGTATGATAAATCAGCTTATCAATGGGGTGACTATGTTATGCAAGATCAAACTGTAATCATTGCAATACCTCAAAGTTCGTTTAGTGGTAATCTTATAAATGAAGTAGTGCAAGCTAATGGCGGAAAACTATATTAACATTAGTTACTAATTATACATAAACAAGTGCCAGAGGGTAAGAAGGATTCTTGCAATCCTCTGGCATTTTATTTTTTAAATAAAACTTAAAATGGTAGATAATTTAGATTTAATAGCAGGTTGTAATAATAATATTTTGTATCTTGTTATTACAGATGCTTCTTATTATTCAACTAACCCACCTTATAATCCAACCATTAATATTACTGTTCCAGGTTTTGATGCTGTAAGTTTACCTTTTGTAATAAATAGTACAAATGTTTATGGGTCTGATGATTTAGGTTTATCAGAAGCAGGAGTTAAGCAAAAGTTACCAGATGGAATTTATAGATTAGAATATAGTATAGAAGATATTAATGGTGAAAAAGTAGCATCTGTATCTAAAACATTAATGCGTGTTGATGATTTAATGGATAAATTTAATAATGCTTTTTTAAAATTAGATCTTATGCAATGTGATCAAGATTTAGCAAAACAAACTAGTGTAAATCTTAATACTATAAGATTTTTTATAGAAGGGTGCGTTGCTGCTGCAAATAATTGTGCAGAACAAGAAGCAATTAAATTGTATAATAAAGCTAACAAGATGTTAACTCATATTAGTAATTGTGGATGTTCTAGTACTAACTATTTAATAAACTTTAGATGATATGGCTCAATGTGCAAATTGTGGATCACAGGTTGGATGTGGATGTCAATTAACTAATGGTTTGTGTTCATACTGTAATGGTAATTTAAATAAAAATAAACATGCTAACATCTAAGTTAACAAACTGTAAAGAAGGTGGGAATATACAAGACTTACTTAATAGAATAAATTGCAAGTTATCAGAGTTAAGTTATGACATGTATAATAATATTACATTTATGCTTAATATAAATGTACCTAGTTCTGAGATTACTCAATTATTAATGTATAGAAATATATTAATAGATAAACAAGTTAACTTACAGATGTCCACAGAAGATTATTCTCTAGAAGATATTTCTGGAAAGGTAATTAGATTAACTGCAGGTTGTAATCCAAAATGCTCTAACAAAAGTATTACTTTTACAACAACATCAACAACAACAAACCCAATATAAAATATAAAAAATATGTATTGTCAAAATTGCTTTAATGGGTGTACAGAAATTACATCAGATAAGTGCGTTAGATACACAGGTGAGGATATCTCTGAATTAGGAATAAGTAAAGGAGATTCCTTACTTAGCGTTGAAGAAAAAATAATTCAATATTTAATAAAAACTTTAGACGGTTCAGGAATCTATCCTATAATTTCATCTAGTGATGTTTGCACTATAATAGAATCAAATATTCCTGGAACTTCCCCTTTTACATTAAATGAATATATAACTGGATTAGTTAAATCTTTGTGTGAGATTGACAATAAGATAACAGTACTAGAAAACGAAAACCCAAATACGGAATATACATTAGAATGTTTAACTGTTTCAGACAATACAAACACACATGCTGTCTTACAAGCTGTAATAAAAAAACTTTGCGCTGTTGATACTGAGTTAACTTCGTTTATAAGCCTTGTAGACTCTACATATGTAAAAATAGCTGATATAAATACATATATAGCAAACTATTTATCTTCTCAACCTTCTCAAACATTAATTAGTAATAAAATGGCTCCTTATGCTGTAGTGGGATACACAGGACCATTAAGTAATTTTGATTCCTCTGGAGCAGGTATAGGTGATTGGGATAAAGTTTATTTATGTAATGGTGGTAATGGAACTCCTGACTTAAGAGGTAGAGTTTTAGTAGGAGCAACTTCTGGAATGGGTGGAGGTTCAATGTCTTCTGATGTAGATCCTGCGGTTTCAGGAAATCCAAATTATACATTAAATTCTAATTTTGGAATAAATCAAGTTGGTTTAACTGTAGGTCAAATACCTAGTCACACACACCTTGCAACAGTAACAAATAATGTAAATGACCCTGGACATACTCACACAGCAAATGCTGACGCAGGTAGTACAGATGCTCCCAATGGTCCAAACTTTAGAAGAGAGAATGGTAACACTGGTACATTATCTACAAATTCAAGTACAACAGGAATTACTGTAGATACTATTGTTCAAAATAGTAATACAGGAGGAAACGAACCTCACTTAAATTATCAACCTGGAACAGGAATTTACTATATAGTTTATATACCATAAGATGAAGAATAATGAAGATGCTTTTTTACCAGTGAATCCTGAATGTAATAATGTGGTTTTAAATTGGCCATGTGGATGTCAAACAATTTATATAAAACCTTAAATTTTAATGATAGCAACAGTAACATTAACCACTGCAGGTATAAGCACATCTTTATTTGATATATATTCAAATTCTGATAATTTTACAACACCTATCATTTCTAATGTAGATGTAGCAAGTTTATTATCTGGTGTTAATGTTAACATTCCTGATAATTCTACAGAAGTTAGAGTTCAATCTTTAGGAGGTTGTGTTAATTATATAGATATAACATTGACATAAATAAATGACAGCAATAATACAAATAACAAATATAGGTATCGATGCTGATAATTTTTTAATATATTCAGATTTAGATGGTTATACCTCAGCATTTGAAAGTAATGTTTCTAGACAATCTTTAATAGATGGTTTTGCAACTGATCAAGTACCTGATGGTACAACAAAAGTTAAAGTTTTATCTACAACAGATAAGTGCAAAAATGAAATACTTATAGATTTACAGATACCTGTTACAACAACAACAACAACAACAATTTCAATTTTATTATTAGAAACATCAGATCCAATAGAATTAGAAAATAATAACTTTATAAAACTTTAAAACATGGCTTCTCAAAAACTAACAGAACTTATTAAATCAAACAGCATTGAAGGTAAAGACTTAATGTATTTTGTTGAGGATGTAACCCAAGAGTCTAAATCTATAGATGCTAGTACATTATTTAGTTATATAGAAAAAGAAATAAATATATTAGACCCTTTTATATTAAATGTATCTCCAGGAGGATCTACAAATTATACAAATGACAAAAGTAAAATATATTTAAAGTGGTCTGGAGGTTCTGGTATACATAATTTAATCTTACCTTCTGCTGCAATTAATAAAAGACAAATTCAGATTATATCAAACGGAACCTTATCTGCCAATAACAAAGTTCACATACTCGCACCTGAAGGAGAATCTATAGATGGAGTTCCCAACCCTGGTTTTTATACATTAAATAAATCATACAATGGTGTAACTGTTTGGTCTGATGGTTCAGAGTGGATAATCATACAAGCAAAGTCAACATAGTATAAAATCTTGTTTTTTTTGGTTTTACAAGGTTTCTCCTAAGAGCATTAAGCTTTTGGGAGTTTTTTGTTATAATTAACTTAGTTATAAAAATAAACGCCTTTACTAAATTTATTTATAATATACAAGATAAATTATATATCTTTACGATATTTTTTAATTTAATTTTATGATAAACCACTCAAATAAACTTAGTGAATTAAAAAGATTAATAGCGTGGAAGAAAAGTAAAAAGTTTTACGCTAAAAAATTAAAAATTACAGAAGAAGAAGTTAATGATCTTCTAAAAGAACTTAGAGATAATAAAAACTCTGATGATTCTGAGTTCTTTAAAAAAGCAAATGAGAAAGTTGCTGAAGAATGCATTAAAAAAGTTAATAAAATTAAAGGTTTCGTTGAGAGTACAGTTACATCTAACTTTGAGCCTAAAAATGATATAGAGTTAGCCAATCTTCATAAGATAAATTTAGATGAATATATAATTACAAACTATTGGTCTAAGATGTTACCTAGTGGTAAGTTTACATCTTCTATATTCTCAAAAAGAAAAGGCCCATCAGATTATACAGCTGAAGACTTTTCAATATTTCTAAAAAACTTCGTACCTAAGAAGATAGAAATAAACAAAACTAAATTAGAGTCAGGTAAGGATACAATAGACGTAGAACTTTCTATTTCTGATTTCCACTTGGCTAAAAGATATATTGAAGGAAACAATGATATAGGTAAACGTGTTAAGTTATTTCACGACATGACTGAAGACTTAATGGTTAAAACCTCAAAGGTCTATAATATAGATACAGTTGTATTTCCAATATCAAATGATTTCTTCCATACAGATAACTATCAGAACCAAACTACACAAGGAACTCCACAAGATACTATTATGGAGTATGATTCAGAATATGAATTAGGCTTTGCAATGCTTATAGACTCTATTAATATTCAAAGAACATATTCTAATAAGGTGATTGTTGTACTTGTTCCAGGTAATCATGATAAAACTAAATCATTTTACTTAGCTCATGCTTTAGAAATTTACTTTAAACATGACAAAGATGTAAGTTTTATAAGAAGTAGTTCTCCAATAAAAGCTTTAACTTTAGGTAATACTTTTCTTGGTTATCATCACGGTAATTGCAAAATAGAACAATTACCTTTATTGTTTGCAACACATCCAGTTTATGGGAAAATGTTTGGGGATTCAAAATATCAAGAAGTTCATACAGGTGACAAACATCACTATATGGCAAAAGAAGTAAAAGGGTGTAGAATTCAACAAATGCCTAGCTTATCAGATTCTGATAAATGGCATAGAGATAGTGGATATGTACACTCTATAAGAGCAGCTTTACTTTTAGGTTACGATAAAAAAGAGGGTAAAGTTTGTGAATTTGAAAAAAGAATATAATTATGTCAACATACAGAAAATTAATTTCAGACATTAGATCAATACATAAAATATTGTCTACTGACGCATTGATCACTGACAGAGCAATAGCTTCTGAAATTAAAACTAATGCATTACTTTTAATTAAAAGAGAAACTAATTTAAGAAAGTTATGGGCTAGTGATACTTTATTTACTACAATACCTTGTTTAGAAATGTGTGAAGTTCCTATTTCTGAATGTTGTAATTATGTTGACAATTATACTGTAGCAAGATCAAAATACAAACTTCCTAAAATATCTGAAGGTAATTATCAATATGTAATACAAGGTGTTTATTCAATAAACGCTATGGGAGGTTCAGGGACTAAAATAAAAGAAATAACTATAAATAGATATTTAAATTTATTAAAGCTTCCTATGATTAAAAAAGAAAGCTATTTTTGGATATCTAACGGATATTTATATTTGAGTGACTCTTTAGTTGAGTCAGTTAGAATATCTGCTTTATTTGAAGAAAATATACCCAAAGAGATAATGTATCCAGATTGTGAATGTAATAAAAATTATAACATTGATGATTATTGTATGAATCCTTTGGATGAAGAATCATTTGTACCTGGGTATTTAGAGCAACAAACATTAGGAATGGTATCAGCGAAACTATTAAGTACTTATTTTAATTTAAAGTCAGACATGAGCAATGAAGGAATTGACGGTCAGGCTCCTAATTCTCAACCAACAAATTAAAAAATGCCAAGAGTAAAAGTTGATTGGAGAAGTACAAGTAAAAAAAATTACTCTGATTTTTGTAAAAGTTATAAATCTATAAAATTAAGTTATACTGATTGGAAAAATATTATATATGAATTTAATGACCAATTTAAATATCATATATTAGAAACTGGAGAAAAAGAGAAATTACCTTTTGGCTTTGGGGAATTTTCAATAAACAAAAAGAAAAGAAAAAGAATAAAAAGTAATGGTGAAAAGGAGTTTGTAAATTTACCTATTGACTGGAAAAAAACTAGAGAAAAAGGTAAACATATTTATAACTTTAACTACCACACAGAAGGTTATTTCTTTGGATGGATCTGGTTTAAAAACACTGCAAGATTTAGACACTCAATTTGTTGGTTTTTTAAACCTACTAGAACCACATCTAGATTATTATCACATTATGTAAATACTGATAAAAAGTATCAATACATGTACAATGAATGGACTAAAAGATTTTAAGAATGTCATATTACTATAAATATAATTTTGTATCACCAGAGCCTATATACGCTACTATAAAAGAAGAGTTAAAAAGCTACTTTGATACAGGAGCAGTAGACGATTTATTATTTCCAACTTATTTAAATAAATGTTTAAATAAGCTTGGTAAAACAACATATAAAATTGATGAACAAGTTTTGTTTGTAGAAGATTTTCAAGCAAGACTTCCTGATAACTTTTATGCTGTTAGAGAAGCTTGGATGTGTGCAGAAGTTCCAGGAAACCCTTACCCTTCTTCAACATCATTCTATTCTCAAGCTGCAAATGCAACAACTATACAAATATCACCACTTACAATAGGTGGTACACCTTGTAATAATTCTGAATGTCAACATCCAAGTTGTGATGGTACATGTATGCCTGAGTTAGTCCAAGCTGTATATAAAACAAATAATGAAATTGCAAGATCTTATAGACATGACTACCTACTTAAACCTGGTAATATATCTGCAAGAAGTCAGTGTGATGTTTCATATAGGCAAGATTGGAATAACTTTGCACCTCCTGTAGGAAATTTTACTCCAGGGTCATCAACATATGATAGTTTTGACATTAGAGATAATAAAATTGTAACAAATTTTAGAAATGCTACTATTCATTTACTATTTTATTCCACAAATTATGATGATGGTGGAAATCAATTGATTCCTGATAATTTTAGAATTTCAGAATATGTTGAGGCATTTATTAAGTACAAAGTGTTTGAAACTCTTACTAATCAAACTAACGATGAGACTTTTAACCAACTTCAACAAAAATTACTATATTATAAACAGCTACACGATGAAGCTTTTATTATGGCAAGTAATGAAGTTAAGAAGCAAACACCTTGGGAAAAACAGAGAAGAATTAAAAAAGACTTAAATAGGTTCAATAAGTATAAACTTCCTAACCGTTCTAATAGATATGGTAGAAGACGCAATAACTAAGAACTATGGCCGAAGAAAAAGATAATAAAAAGCTAAGTAATATTAGAATAAATCCAGCTTCTGCTCAAGCAGGATTAAATCTTGATAGTTCAATTAGTCAAGTTGGTAAAGGTAAGGTGACTTATGCTTTGAATGCTGCTATTGAGAACTTTGATGACAATTCTGTAAGTTACCAGAACGAGTTAGGTAATGAATTATGTCTTACATTTCCAACAGGTTATAAACTTATCGGTGAATATTATATTCCAGAAAAAAGAAAACATATATTTTTCTTATCTAACCCTAAGCAAAATGCAAGTGAAATTGGTTATATGGATAATAATGATTGTCAATATCAAACATTAATTAATTCCTCTTGTTTAAATTTTGATATAAAACACCCTATACCTAAAGTTGTACATAGAATAACTAATTGTAGTACAGAAATATACTGGACAGATGGTGTTAATCCTAGAAGATATTTAGATATTGAAAATATTCCTTACAAACTTATATCAGGCACACCTAGTTGTGATCCTGTATATGGAGATGAGTTAGATTGTAATCAACTTAAAATTCAACCAAACTTTTCAATTCCTCAATTAAATATAACAAAAATAAGTAGTGTTGGTGATTTAGTTTCTGGGACCTATCAATTTACAATTCAATATTCAGATTCTAGTGGTAATGAATTAAGTTCATATTATTCAATAACCAACCCAACTCCAATTTCTGATAAATTTAATACTACAGTGAATTTTAATTCTCCTGTAGGAAAGTCTATTATTTTAGGTGTTTCTAATCTTGACCTAACTGGTCAATTTCAATATTTTAATATAGCTGTAATAAAAACAATAAATAATGTTTCTTCTTACGAGTTAATAGGAACTTATAACATAGAAGAATCATTCAAAGAAATAACTTATTCAGGAACAGACAAGACAGCAATAAAACTTTCAGTATCTGATATATTTGAAAAGTTTCCATATTACGATATAGCTAACGATGTTACAGCTGTACAGGATATTATTGTATGGAATAATCTTACATCTATTGATAGAGTTAATTATCAATCGGTTGCAAGTAAAATAACTTTAGGATGGGAAACATATAGAATTCCTCCAGGAGAAGATTATTCAGATGAGTTAAATGCTACAAACTTACGTGGGTACATGCGTGATGAAGTGTATGCTTTTGAAATAGTTTTTCTACTAAAAAACGGAAAGCAAACTGATAGTTTTCACATTCCAGGTAGAATAAAAAATAGTAATGAAAGTTATCCTGATGTACCTGACTCAAATGATGATTTTATAGGAGAACCTGATTATCAATCTGGAGAACTTGGATACTCACCTTGGTGGAAAATTTACAATACAGCATCTGTAATAGGCTTTAGTTCAGAATATGATGCAAATGATGAAAATTATAAAGGACCTTACCAATATGGTGAGTTAGCTTATTGGGAGTCTAAAGAAGAGTACCCTTGTGATTCTACTGTTTGGGGAGATTTAGCAGGAGAAAAAATAAGACATCATAAATTTCCAGATGTGTCAGTTAGTCCTATTATAGAGAATAATGAAATTAATTATGAAGGTAATAAGATTGTACCATCAATGCAAGACAATGCTGTTTTTCCAATTGGTATAAGAATAGATAATTCTCAAATAAATGGTTTAATTCAATCTTCAGAGTTAACTTCAGAACAAAAAGATGATATAGTTGGGTATAAAATAGTAAGGGGTAACAGAAGTACAAATAGATCTATTGTTGCAAAAGGTATGCTTAGAAATGTAAATAAGTATACTAGAGATGAAGAAGAATACTACTACCCTAATTATCCATATAATGATTTAACTGATGACCCTTTTATATTAGCTAATAATAATGCATTTGCACAAGAATCAGAACCATGGTTAATATATTTACCAATTAATCCTGAAAACACTGAACCTGGTAGGTATGGATATACTAGTATACTTAATGGTAAATCAACAGAAGGTATAATTCAACCAGGTGAAGTTTTAGAAATATGCTCAATTACTAGACCTACAAACATACTAGGTAGTAAAATGGTTATTGGCCCAGGTGATTATGATGTATATTTTTGTACAGGAGGTTCTGGTTTCTTTAGTTGTGGGTGGCAACTTAATTGGTCTGATCCTTTCAATGATGAAAATATTAATGGTGAGGTAATTAGAGATCCTAAGTGGATGCAAACAGGTGCTGGTCAATCAACTTCAGGAACTGTAGTTGTTAGTGTTGGAGAAGTGCCTTTTGCTAGTAGAACTAAAGGATGTTCTAATGTCACTATAGATTTAAGGGATGATGAGGTTGGCAATGAACCTCCTACTGAAGATGAAGTTAAGATTGGATTTCAAATTGGAACATCTAGTAGAGGTGGTTCTAGAAGATCTCCTTTAGGTTGCAACAAAGAAAGAAAACAACCTTCTATTGAATCTCAAAAAGGAGAAGATGTTACATATAGACAAATATTTAATTCTCCTGAAACTTCCTTTGGGCAACCTTTTTTAGGTGATGTTTTAAAGTTGGAGAGTGTAATGTTTGGAGCAGGTAAAGCTCACTTTGTTGAAGTGAAAGATAATGCAAAATACAAACTATTATCTAAAGAAGCTCAAATAGACGCTTTAACTAGTTCAGAAGAAATTGCAAGTCTTACAGATCCGTTTAACGCAGGTATAATGTTTACTGCTTTTCAATCTTATCTTACAATATATGTAAATGGTATTACTAGAAAGAATTATGGTATGTCATTTAATTCCAGAGCTAATTATGATTATTCATTACCTGTAGATAATGATGTTGATGGAGGAATTAAGCAGAGAGATATAGATTTTAGTAGATATGTAATACCTGGAGTACAATCTTTAGGTAAGAATGAGTTAGATATTAATAATTGGAATAGAGAGACTTCTGTTTTCATAAAAACCAAAGATAAGAGAAAAGAAGGTACTTCTGTAAGTGCTATACCTTTTCCAAATAAGACACCTAATTTATTAAATTCTGGAACATCAGTAATTGAAGATAATTCTAGATTTACAATATCAGAAGCAGGTTTATGTGGAGGTCCTGAAAAAGAAAAAGATATTTCTGTAGTATCATACTATGCTTCCATGAAGAATATTGTTCCTAGTCAATGGGGTCAAATATATTCTTATGAAACAATAGACACAGGTTATCAATCTTTAATTAATAATTCAAAAGTAGAAACTGTTTTTGGAGGTGATGTTTTTATTTCTAGGTTTACATATAAAACCAAACTACCTTTTTTTATTGATAATAGAGTAGGAGCTCCTGATGATAGCGACATATTTTATGATGAAATAGGTAATATAGGCTACCCAAAATATTGGCATTCATCAAGATCTATATTAGAAGACTTTAATGTAGAAAAAGATGGAGATACAATACCTATGAGAAACATTATATCATATAAGGCTCATAACTTTGATTGCCCTAACGATCCATCATCTGTTCCAGTTGGAGGAGGTTCTGCTAGAACATTTTACGATGGGTATATTTATATGTTTGCATATGGTATTCCTAATTTTTATTGTGAAAGTACATACAATACAGACTTACGACAAGCATTTAATAATAAAGAAGGAGACTTCTGGCCACATGTAAGTAGTGGTATTCCTGATGATTGGGTGCAAGAAAAGAACGTACCTATTGCTCAAGATAATACTTATTATTATAATATAACTTTTTCTAAGCAAAATAAAGAAAATACATTTACACATCTTCCTGCAAATTGGAGTGAAGATTTTTGTTTTACTAATTTTCCATTTAGAGCTATTTATTCTGATCCAGCCATAATAAATTCTGATAATAAAGTAAACAATTGGTTGGTTTATAGAGCTTTATCTTTTCATGACTTTCCTCAAAACTATGGTAATTTAATATCATTAGATGGTATTCAAAACAAAGCAATACTTGCAAGGTTTGAAAATAAATCATTATTGTATAATAAACTTTTAACAATTGATACAAGTAACCCTCAAGCAGCATATATTGGTAATTCTAAATTATTTGAAGGTGCTCCACCTGTTGATTTTGCTGAAACAGACCTTGGTTATGTAGGTTCACAAAATAAATTTTTACTTAAAATACCCCAAGGGCAAATAACTATTGATGCAAAAAGAGGTCAAGTATTTTTAATTTCAGGCAAAGCTATAGATTTAACAGCTTTTAACTCTGGAGTTAATAAGTTTATGAAAGATGAGCTTCCTTTTCATATATTAAGATTTTTTCCTAATATGGAAACAGACAATAATTTTAATGGAGTGGGTCTACATGGTGTATATGATAGTAAGTTTGAAAGAGTAATTATTACTAAACTTGATTACACACCTCTTTCAAAGGACATAAAATATAATAAAGAAAATGATTCATTTTATATAATTGATTCTGTAGGGTTAGAAACGACTGTGTTCTTAAAAGATGAAAAGTATTTTTGTAATAAATCATGGACTATGTCTTTTGATTTTAATATTAAAAGTTGGGTATCTTTTCACTCGTATGTTCCAAATTATTATATTGCAGATAATGCTTTCTTCTATTCAGGAAAAAACGGATGTTGTGATCTTGATGGCGATATACCTAATTTTGAAGTTATAGTTGGAGAAGTTCAACCTCCAGTAATAATAACAACAACTACAACTACTACATCTCCACCTTTATTTACAACCACCACAACCACTACACAAGTTGCAGATTGTAATTTATCAGGAGCAAGTTTTAATTTAACTTACTGTGATTTAGCAGGAACTGCAGTTATAACAGTTCCACCAACGACAACAACAACTATATGTTCAAGACCTAGTGGTTTATTTACAGACTTATTTTTGGAAGGTTATGAGCGATCTCCTAACCCTACTGTAATAACTACAAATAGTGCAAAAGAAGCTTGTTTAGCTGGGAGTTTAGTAGAAGCTTCTCAAGGTCTACCAATACCAGTAAATTTACCTATATATAGAACAGTTCAATATTCTTTTGATGATGGACTTAGTATTGGTACAATTGTTTATGAAGGCGAATCTAACTCTTGTATATTCCCACCTGACGGATGGTATTCTACACAAGAATCTTACATAGGTAACGATTATGTATTTAAATTAGAAAATGGAACTATAGTTGATATTAGTCCATGTTCAGGAACAACAACTACCACTACAAGTATAGTTCCATCAACAACAACTACTACTACAAGCATTGGTGCTTGTAATCAGTATTCAGTAGTTGGACCTAGATCTGTTATTTATTTTGATTGCCTAGGTAATAAAAATTTACTAAGTGTACCTTCTGGAGACGTTTCAATTGTTTGCTCAAGTGTAGCAATACCAGGAGCAACATTAATAGGTCCGTGCCCAATATAATATATTAAAGAATGAGTAACAAAAAGACTATATCAATAAAACTTAAATCATCTGGTTCTAATCAAGGACCTTTTGATATATTAGATCTACTTGATAATCTTTTATTGTCTAATGTAACAAGACAACAATTAATTCAAGGTATCTCTTTTGAAATAGATAATGATCAAACGGTTATAAAAATTAAATCAAAAGGTAATTGTAGCTTTGAAACTACATTTGAATTAAAAGATATATCAAACGAAGAATGGATAAATACTAATTTTGTAGAAGATGGTACAGGGTGTTTATGGTCCCATTTAACAAATCAATCTATTTACAATTATTTTTATGGGATAATAGAACCTTATATTATTGAATACCCTTTTTCTTATAAATTTCAAGATGAGATATTACAAAATGTAAAAGATTATACTAAAGCATATACATATTACCCAAGCGAAACAGAACAGTTTGATAACAATCGTAGAGTGGAAGTTGATGATGAATGGTTCAATAAAGCTGTTTTATATAACGGCCAACAGTCTACAGGTATATTAGAACTTTTACCAAAACCTGATAATAATTTGTCAGCTTATATGAAATACCCTATATTAAATGAGGAAAGTAAAACTATTCTTTATACAAAAAGTGATGGTTTTTACCAATACAATACTTTTTGGGCCTTACAAATAAGTAATAAACTTCCTTTATTTAATACACCTTGTACATCTAAATCACTAGATAAAGAAGTTAATCAGGCTAACATGAACTACGGCCCAAAAACTTATAAAAAATCAACACTTAGAGCAAAAGATTTAAAAGTAAGGCACATCCTTGATAATAAATCAACAGTTCATTTAGTAAGTCAATTCATTGTTACACCAGCACAATTAAGTTATAAATAATGAGTAAGAAAAGTTTATCAGCAACTAAAGCTAAAAAAATAATTAAAGATGGTTACGTAAAAGGTAAACCTCTCACTGAAAAACAAAAGAAGTTTTTTGGAACTATTGCTAGTGGTGCTATTCCATTGAAAAAGATTAATGGTGGTTGGTTAGATAAGTTTGCTATGGGAGGAAGTCTTCCAGGTGCATCAGGTATGATGTATGCAGGTATGTCTCGAATATCTTCTGAAGAACCTAAGAAAGCTCAGGATGGTACAGTTATGTATGGCACTCCTGAATATAAAAAAGCATATGAGGAAGGTACATTTGCTGATGTCCCTAATCAACTAGATGAAGTACTAATGTACTCAGGGGTAGACTATAAGAAGTATCCTTACTATAATGATTTAAGTGCAGAGCAAAGAAAATACTTTAATGATGATGGCTCCATTGGTAGAGGTGTAAGAAGAGCCGCTCAAACAAAAAGAGGACTTGCTGAAGACACAATAGATATGGTGACAGGTATGTTAGTTAAACAACCTTTATCTGCATTACAGGCTCCTCAATCTCTTATGGTTGAGAGTGTAGAGGCTATAAGAGGAAATGATTATAATTTTTTAAATGTTATTTCACCTGAGTCACAAAGATTACCATCTGATACAATGGGATTTGAAGATAAACCTGGTTGGGATTTAGGAGGTTCTTTAAACACAACTATGGATGTAATAGCAGATCCAACTAATTTAGTTGGTTTAGGTATTGCAAAAAACCTAACTAAAGGCACAATTAGTTCCATTAGAGGTAATCTTGGAAAATATAGACTAGCTACAGAATTAACACAAAGTCCTGTAGTTGCTGCAAGAAATCGTGCTTTAGAGTGGACAAATACCCCAGGGTTTCAAGCTAGATATGAAAACGTAATGAAACCTTCTATAAATCCTAAATTATTTAAACAATATAAAAAATATAATCAAGAAGTACTGAATAAAGGAGAACAAACAGCTTTAAGGTTAGATGATCTCGTTGAATCAAAAGAAATCTACAAGCGTCTTGGAAAAAGTAATGTGGTAGCTAGTATTGATGATGAAATTCAACAATTAACAAAAGAACTTAATTATTATGGTAAGGTAATTCAAAGTAATACAAATATAGCTGCTCCAAATGTAGGAAGATCAAACTTAAGGCAGATTCAAGAAACTGGTAAATTTACAGAAGTATTACGTCCAATAGGTGATGATATTGATTATTATGCAAAAAATCCAAAAACTTTAGGATTTTATAGTGGTTTAAATAATAGAGCAAACTTAAATTTAGACAGGTTTGAAAATTTAATACCAGGAGATGCAGAAAGAAATTTTAAAATATATACAGCAATAGGTCATGAGAATCGTCATGCTATGACTTCTGGAAATAGAGCACTTAATAAAGAAACTAAAGATCAAATAAGACAAGTTATTAATCCTAGAGGATCGTTAAGTAAGAGAGAGTTTGATATGCTTCCAAAAAAAGAGCAAAAATATTTAAACTACTTAGCAAAAGAGACTGAGGTGGATGCAAGGGTGATGGAGATTAGAGATAATTACCCAGAGTATTTTAAACCTGGCACATACGATGTTTCTGATAATATGATTGATAAGGTTATTAGAGAAGGTAAAGCAGGTAACTTAACAGTAGATAAAAAGTTCTTTAATTTAATAAAAGATAAAGAAGCATTTAAGAATCTATTTAAGATTCTTCCTGCAGCTACCCCTGTTGGTGTAGGACTTGGTGCTGCTTCACAAAATAAGAATGGTGGATGGTTATCTAAGTATGAGAACGGTGGTGTGATAGAAGATGATAGAGGACAATGGGCACACCCTGGAGAGGTAACTAAAATAAACTCCAACAATATAACAATGAAGGGTGTTAACTACCCTGTCCTTGGAATATCTGACACTGGTGACACAAAGATGATGCAACCAGGAAAAGATTACAAGTTTGATGGTAGCTCTGTAACAGAGTATCCTATGGCTCAAGGTGAGAATGAAATAGGAGATGATGATGTAATAGTTACAACTTCTTCAGTAAAGGAAGTGAACAACAATAAAGTAAAAAGAAAAAGTCGTGCTACTTTCGAGTCAGATAATAGAATATCTAAGAAAGTTACAAAAAATGATAAGGTGAGAAGAAAGTCTGCTACTTTACAAGATGATGGAAGTTTAGTTATAGCTACAAACAGCTCTTCAAATCCTGCTGGGAAAATAAGAACAATAAAAAATAAGAAACGAGCAACTAAAAAACTTAAGAATATAACTGAAAGATTCAATAAGCAGCAAAATAAACAATTGCAAGAACTGTATACTAATGATGAAATTCTAGAAACAGAGTACCCTATGGCTCAGAAAGGAATGAATGTAGAAGGTCAAAAGCAAAAGAAATGGTTTGACAGCTACATAAGATCTGACAAGTATTTAGAAAGACTTGGTAAAGAGTTTCCTGAGATGAATGCTGATGAGTTAGCAAATGAGAGATGGGTACGATTGATGAACATGAGAAGTACACCTATTGGTTTCCTTCCTGAATCAAGTAAGATATCTCCTGAACCAGGTTCCACACAAGGTGTACATAATGCTGATGAATACCCAGGTAAGATTATGTTAAGACCTGAATATTCAGAAGGTAGACAAGGTCCTTGGAGTTATAATACAATACCTCTACATGAAATGGGACATGCTGTAGATGAGGGTGGTAAAAGAATACCACAAACTACATTAGATTTCTTAATGCCTAAGTTGAAACAAAATCCTTATGACATACCCAAAGAAACATTCTACTATACAAGACCTACAGAATACATTAACAGATTACAACCCTTTAGGTACTTATTACAAGAAGAAGATATATATGACAGTAAGAAGAAAGATTTTACAAAAGAAGACTTACAGAAGGCAAAAGAAAACACTAGAATAAAATACAATAGACACTTCAAAGACTTAATGGAAAATACTGAGTCAGAAGAAGACTTTATTGAAATAATGAATACCATTGCTACTAGACCACAAATGCAGCAAAACAATATAGTTGCTAAAGATGGAAAATCTTTGGTAGATTTGAACCAATTAACTAAATTAACTAAATTTACGAATTATAACACTTCACAACCAGGAGGCTGGTTAGATAAATACCACTAATATGAAATCTGAATTTTTAAAAATAGCAGGCGTTAAGTCTGAAGCAGAGTTTTACAAGAAGTTTCCAAGTGAGGAAGCCTTTATGAAAAAGCATGGAAAAGCTGTAAAAAAATTTATAACTAAGAAGGCTCAGGTAGGTACTATTGTTCCAAATATACAATCTCCTACATCTAATATTAAACCTATTCGTATAGATGAAGAGTTTTTATATAACAATGTAGCTGATTTAACAGGTAAAGAAAGCTATGATGACATGATGAAAAGACTTAGATCTGAAGAAATGTTAAAAGCTATTAAATCAGGACAATCACAAAAATCTAGTCAAGGTGATATGATGTCAACGTTATCTATGGCTAAAAATAAACTTGGTGAATTAGGTTCTAATTCTAATGTTCAATCAGCAAGTGCTAAAGCTATAGGTGCAGTTTCCTCAAAAAATGGTGGAAAGTTTTCACCACATGTGATGTACAATCCAAAAACTGGTAAAGGTAAAAAGGCTAAAACGTATAAAGAACACTTAGCTCTTAAGAAAAAAGGATGGGGACATGAAGCACCAAAGGCTCAAATTGGATATGCTACAAGTGGTATAACTCCTGTTGGAATAGATACACCTAACACTGTTGGAATAGATACACCTAATATTGTTGATGTTAACCCTACAATGACTGAAATACCTAATAATCAATTTGACTTTATGGGAACTGCTCAAGATATATATGAAGTAGGAGCTCCTATAGTAGGTGATATTATGCAGATTTCAGATCAATTTAAAGCTCAAAAACAACAATTAGCTCAAGCAAAACAAAATAAACAATTATCTGAACTTGCTTTACAAGCATCTAAGACAACTCCTGAAAAAATAGAAAGGCAATATGTACGTCCTGAAGATTTTTCATATACAGGAGAAACAATGTTTCCTGTTCAAGGTGTAGGAACAACTGCTATTTCTAAACAAGGAGGTATGTATAGTGCGAAAGGTGGAGGTAATTTTTTAAACATGTTTAATGTTGGTGGACCTAGAAACTTAAATCTAAAAGGAAATGACCTTCTTGGTAAAGGAGAATTTACATATTTTCAACCTTACTATGAAAACATGCAAGAAAAATTAGAACATAATAGAATGCTTAATAGAAAAAGAGTAAACAGTATGAGTGCTCTTGAGAATGGTGGTTATGTAAAAGCTGAACACGGTGGAATGTTTACTGGTGAATATATGCCTATAGTTGACCCTAATCAACAAAAACAATTTAAAGGAGGTGGTTTTGTTTATGGTGGTGGTCAAGCTGGTGCTGCTGGTACAAATTTTGCAAGAATGTTTGGTGCTGATAGTGATGCAGGTAGTAATGTTGGTAGTAAAATTGGAGGTACATTAGGTACATTAGTTGGTGGTCCTGTAGGTGGTGCGATAGGTGGTGCTCTTGGAACTATTGCTGGTGGATTACTTGATACAACTGATAAGAAAATAGATAGACAAGAGGAACTTACTAAAAGATATACTGATGAGATGGCATTTGCTTCTGTTGCTCCAGCAGTACAAGCAAATTATGCATCTTACCTAAAAAACGGAGGTGAACTTAATTCATATAAAAATGGAGGAAGTAGAATATCAACAAATCCATCAATGTTAGATACAATGAAGATGGGTGGAGAACTTAAAACATTGTGGGGAGGTGAAGCTGAAACAGTTTCTTACAATCCTTATGCTGGTGGCGAGAGTATTGAATTTAATGGAAACTCACATAATAATCGTGATCCTAAAACAGGACAAACAGGAATAGGTGTTGCATACGGTAAAGATGCTGTTAATAATAATCAAGCATCTGTAGAAGTGGAAAATGAACCAGCACAGAAACTGAGAGATGGTGGAGGAGATGAAAACTTAGTTGTATATGGAGACATGAAAATTCCAGAAGAATATGTAGCTGAAATTAATGATGATAGAGCAAAAGGTAAAAAGTTTAAGGGTTACGTAAGTAATGTTTTAAATAAAGATGAAGCTAAAATTAATAAAAGAATGGAGAAAGTTTCTGAGTTAGGGTTAGAATCAAATGATACAGTTTTTGGACAACTTGAAAGAAATACAGCAGATGTTGTACTGAAAGGATCTGACATGAAGCTAAAAAGTATTGCTGATAAGAAGAATATATTAGCTGACTTACAAAATGCAATGAATGAAACATTTGACCAATATGGTATAGATGCTAATAAGTTTATTCAAAAAGGTGAAATGATAGAAGATCCTATGAGAATAGAAAATTCTAAAATGGCTAAGTATGGAAAAGATATACCTAAAGCCCAAGAAGGTATAACAGGTAATGTTAAAAAAGATGACTTTAATAAAAAACCAATTCCTAAAACAGATAAAACTCCAGAAAAGTTATTGGAAGAGGGTTATATCCAAGATAAAAGTAATCCGAAGGTTTACATAAAAACTGAAGGAGATGCAAAAGAAGCTGTTGAACTGTCCATCAAAGCTCTTGAAAAAGTTCCAGGAGGACAAAGTAAAGATGAAGAAACAGGATTATATGGTAAAGTAACTCAAGAAGAATTTGAGACAGCTAAAGCAGCTAACCCTTGGTTTGATTGGGAAAACTTTAATCCAAATAATGAAGCTGACGTAGAACGTTATCAAAAGGAGTTTAACAAAAGAGCTGAAGAATCTGGTGACTCTACAAGAATAAAAGTTGATAAAAAATTTGGAGAACAAACAGCTAGTGCTAGATTTACTCCAGCAGAAGAAGGTTCTATCCCTACGCAATCGAGAGTGGTGGTTGGAGATCTAGAAACTACAACTGAAACTGAACCTGTTGACAGTAAACCTGTATTTCCTTATGTTAACTTTCAACGTCCAATAGATGATGTACCTCTTGATTCTAACCAACTTCTTGGGGAATATTATGCATTAGCTACCAATCAAGTACAACCTGTACAAGCACAAGGTTTTCAACCTAACCTAAGAGTTCCTTATGATATAAGTCTTCAATCTGCAAAGAATGATATAATTGCTCAAAGTAGAGCACTTCAAAGAAACCCTGTTCTAGAAAATAACCCAGCAGCACTTGCGTTGGCTCAAGCTCCAACATATGAAGCATTAAATAAAATTAACGAGTTTGAATTTATTCAAAATCAAAGAATGAAGGATAATATTTATTCATCAAACCTAGATACTATAAATAAGGCACGTATGATGAACTTAGGTATATTTGACAAGCAAGCAGATAGGCAAGCTGAAGCCACATCTAAAACACGTACGCAAAATATAGACATATTAAGTTCTATTAGTAATAAATATTCTCAAAATAAAAGAGATAATGCAATACGTAAAGTGTATGCTAATATGTATCCAACTTTTAGATTTAATGAAAACTACCAAACAGAAGTTCAACAACCTGCTATGTTTAATATACCTGGACAAGGTTCAACAGGTTATTCACCTTTAAATGTACTAAATCCAACTTTACAGAATAAGGCTAATGTGCTAGGTCAAATATCCCAACAATTTAAAAAGAAGAAAGAGAGCACAGAAGAGGAAGAAGAAGATTCTAATTCTGCAAAGTATGGAAAGAAAATTACAAAGAATAATAAGAATAGTAATATTCTAAAAGCAATAAGAAATTTATAATAAAACTGATTATAAAACTTTACCGAAATCAATTATTGGTGTTTGGATAAATAATATAATCACATTACATTTGTTAAATTATGGCATCATATAAAGACCCAGCTAACTTAAAGTTTAATCCTTACGTGCAAACATTACCTGTTGAGGCTATGGCTAAAGTTGGTATGTATAAACAGCAACGTTATGATCAAGGAGTACAAAGAATACAGCAAAGCATTGATAATGTTGCTGGACTTGATGTTGTTAGGCCTCAAGATAAAGAATACTTACAATCAAAACTTAATCAACTAGGTAGTCAGCTATCTTCTGTTGCTGGTGGAGACTTTTCTAATTTTCAGTTAGTCAACTCTGTTAATGGAATGACTAACCAAATAGCCAAAGATCCTAGAGTAATAAAAGATGTTATGTCATCTTCATTATATAAAAAAGCTTTAGAAAATAGAGGCAAATTAATTCAAGAAGGAAAGGGTAGTGCATCTAACGATTTTAGGTTTAATAAGGAAGTAAATTCTTGGATGGACGGTGATAATGAAGCTTCTTTTAATTCCACATATCGTCCATATAAAGATTATAATAACTCTGCTAGAGATATTATAAAAACATTAGGTAAAAAGACTACAGGATATGATGTTGCATTTAATGAAAAAGGGCAACTAGTAGATGCTATTACTAGAGTTAGAGTTGAGGGAATCAGTAAAGAGCGAATACAAGCAGCATTGAAACAAGGACTGTCACCAGATGATTATGAACAAATGCAAACTGATGCATTATATAAATATTCAAATACTTCAGTTGATAGCTACACAAACGATATAAACGCAAGTTATACATCTACATTTACTAAGTATTCTCAAGAAAGAGATAGGCTTAACAACCTTAAAAATTCTGCAGCAAGTGCAACTGAAAAACAGAAATTACAAAATCAGATAAATGAAATAGACTTAGCGATTGAATTTACAAAATCTGAATATGATAATATATCTAAAGGGTTTGAAAGTGGAGACGTTGAAGGTTCACAAGTGCAATTATACACAACAAATTGGTTTGAAGATACAGCAAATGCATTTTCTACTGAAAGTTCAATTAGAACATATGAAACTAATCCATTTGCCCAAATGCAGATGAAAAGAGATAAAATAGCACAAGATGCATCTATTGAAGCTGCTAAGTTACTTGAGTCTCAAAGATATAATGATGAAAGACTTGAAATAGAACAAGATAAGTTAAAGCTTTTAAAAGATCCATACGGATCAATTTCACTTCCTACAAATAAAGATGCCACTAGTGTAGAAGTTATTGCTGCAATGGAAGCTAATCGAGATAAGACAAAAAACTCTACACTTTCACTAAAAAATAATTATAAGAACAAGTACAAGTTATCTAGTAATGCTTTTAAACAAGACTCAATTTCATATGAAACTAGTTCAGATTCAATATCTTGGGACAAAAGAGGACAATTAAATCAATATATTCTTCAACAAAAACAATTAACTGTTCAGAATGATATTATAACGAGAGCTAATCTTGAAGCTGATAAAATTTTTGATAAGCAATTATTTGAAGGTCTTTCCGAAGATTTAAAAAATCTAGAAATAAATGGATATAATTCTACTGAAGCAATTTTAAAGTTTAAAAAATTTGGAAGAGACTACTTTACTTCAACAATAATTGCTGATGGAGGAGGAAGTTCTGTAGGCCTTCCTACTGGAGGTAAATTTAGTATAGACTATGGTGAAGATAAGGCAAGAAAAGATTTTGAAGAAGGTCGTCTTAGTGATCAAGATTACGGTTTATATACAATATGGGCTGCTTCTAAAGGTAGTAAAGAATTTAATAAAATTGGGTCAGATGTAAAGAATCTAGTTAATAAATTAGAGAATGAAAATATAAAACTGACAAAGAAAATTGATAAAGATAAAAATGAATATATTAAAAATTATTACCAACAAAATTATTTGATTAATCAAGAACAGGCATATAGAATTCCTCTTGAAGATGCAAAACAAAAAGATCAGTTTAGGCCTGTTCTTAATTCTTTAGCTATAATAGCTGAAAGAAGTGGAGGTCTTGGAACAGGTTTAGATGTATCATCTAGCGATATAATGACAGCTGCAAATAAATTAGAAAGCGCATTAGTAACTACAAATTCTGATGGTAATTATAATATTATTGTTACAAAAAGTGATGATACAGATATTACAATTCCAATAGGTAAAGATCAATATTATGAAGCATTTGGAGATAGATTTGAAGCTAGTCCTGCTGTATCATCATTTAATCAAATGTATCTTTCAAAGATGTTGTCTACACCATCTCCTTTATTTCAGGCTCCGAATGAAAAAGGTGAGCTTATATATCAAAAAACTCCACTATCATATTATTCAACATCTACAGATGGAGAATACAACACTACATTAGATAATTCATTCTTAAGCGGTCCAACTGACTTTCCAAATGTAAAGTACTATGGGTTGAGTGGTAATATTGTAAGTGATGCAAACCCTAAAGATTCTGATTCATTTAAGCTTCAATTAAATGTATATGATCCAGTAACTAAAAAATTTGTATTAGAAAATTATTTATTTCCAGCTAGAATAGATAAAGCCTCTCTTGTGCCAACGTTACAACAAATTTCTACTGAAGCAATTTGGCAACTTTTAAATAATACAAATAAAGAAATTCCTAATTCTTTACTTAAAGAATTAGAAGAAGCATCTAAAAAAATGCAATAATATGGCAAAAAAAAATTTACCAAAGGCTCAAGTTGGAAGTGCTATAAAACCTTCTTCTAATAGTCCATTATTAGACGAGCAATATATGCAACAACGATTTGGTGGATATAAAACTAATACAGTTGATACATCTCCTTTACCAAATGTACCGTATGTAAACCCATATAAAAACATAAGTGCACCATCTAACCAAAACACATCATCTCTTGCAAATCTTATAAACTTTGCAAATACTAAACGTGACTCTTCTGGAGGTGGGAAGGTAAGAACTTTAGATGAATATGCAGCTAATGAATCTGGTAGATATGATTATTTTATGCCAGGGAACTTTGATAATGAAGATGCTGCTGCACAAGATCAAAGTTTTGGTGCTAAGATGGTAAATGGTGTTAGTAAAGGATTATTACTTACAGGTACAACATTCTTACAATCAACTGTAGGACTTGTTAATGGAACTTACCAAGCAATTTCAGACGGTAAGTTTTCTTCATTCTATGATAATGATTTTAATCGAGGGTTAGATAAGTTAAATAAGGAAGCAGAAGATGAATTACCAAACTATTACACAGCTGCAGAAAGAGATGCAAATTGGTATTCTCCTAAATACTGGATGACAGGAAACTTTCTTTGGGATGGTGTTGTAAAGAACTTAGGGTTTGCTGCTGGTGCTTCTTTGTCTGGAGGTGTATATACAAATATATTAAAGTCTCTCCCATATGCATCAAGATTATTTTCTATTGGTAAAAGTGCAGAAACACTTGCTGCTACAGAAGCTGGAATTGCATCAGGTGCAAGTAAAGTGGCTGATACATACGGTAAGCTAAGAGGGCTGTCTGACAAATTTTTATCTAACTATAATACATTAAATCCTGCAGGTAGGGCTGTTGTTGCTGGGTTAGCTACAACTGGTGAAGCAGGTATAGAAGCTTTACATAGTAGTAATGAGTTTAGACAAGAGCTTATTGATGAACATGTAGAAAAATATGGCATAGTACCAACAGGTTCTGCTTTACAAGAAATTAATGATACTGTAGAAGAGTCAGGTAACGCTACGTTCTTTGCTAACGTTGGGTTACTTACAGCTACAAACTACATTCAATTCCCAAAGATATTAGGGAGTACATATAAGGGAGAGAAGGGTGTTATTAATGGACTTGTTAGAGAGATAGATGACATTGCATATGAAGGAGGTAAATTCATAAAACCAAAAGTAAAATATCCAGCTCTTTCTAAATTAAACAAAATAAGACCTTATACATTTTCTATATCAGAAGCTTTTGAAGAGGTGAGTCAATATAGTGCTACTGTAACTACACAAGACTATTATAATAAAGCACGGAATGGCGAGGCTACTAGTTGGCTAAATTCAATTGGTGTTGGTATTACAAAAGGTGCGTTTAGTGATGAGGGTGCTAAGAATGCTCTTATTGGTGGAATTTCTGGATCTTTAATGTTAGGAAGAGGTAGATTTATGCAAGACAAGGCAATGAGAAAAAATACAGCTCAAGCACTTGATCAATTTAATAATGCTAACCTGTCAGACTTTACAAAAGAAACTATTGATGCTGTAAATAGAGGAACTGTATTACAACAAGAAAGAGAACAAGCTGTTAAAGATGGTGATATTTTAAACAGTAAAGATTTAGAAGCTGATTACATTACTAATTATCTTACACCTAGAATTAAATATGGTAGATATGATTTAGTAAGAGCTGACATAAACGAGTATAAAAAACTTGCTAGTACAGAAGAAGGTTTTGCACAACTGCAAGTTGAAGGTAAAGCCCTTGAAGGTGATACAAGAGAAGCATATTTAGAAAGACTTAATCGCTTTGAACAAACCGCAGATAATGTAAAGTCTTTATGGCAATCACTTAACTTACGTTATTCAGGACAAGTAGATGAAAATGGAACACCTGTATACAGTAATGATGTAATTAATAAAATGTTATATACTGCTACTAAAGTGGCAGATTATGATCAAAGGATACTAGATATAATGGGTCCTCTTACAGCTTCAGGTATTAATACGTCTGAGGTTATAGACCAACTTATTACTGGTAACTCAGAAGCATTTAATGAAGCTATTACATCCATAAAACAAATGGATATTATTGAGGAAGAAAAAGAAACACTTGCTCAATCATTAGAAGATATATCAGAACTTGCATTAAGAAGACAATCATTCTTAAAAGCTTATCAAAATATAAAAGAAAACCCTGGTAACTTCTCAGAAGCCCCAATAGAGGAAGATGCTCCTGTAACAGGTCCTGTTGAAACTATTTCAGTTAAGACTAAACAAGGTGATATAGATGTTGAATTAAACACTTCATACTTTGTTGGTAAAGGTGTGGATTATGCTAAAGATCCTTTAGATGCTCCTGTACCTATTTCTCAATTTGTAGTACAGAAGGTAAATGAAGATGGAACATTAGAAATAAAAACTCAGAATGGAGAGGTGAAGAATGTTTCTGCAGATGTTCTTGAAAACTTTAAGATAGGTAAAGTTAGTACCTTAAAAAACAACAAAACAGCTAACTATTATTACAATCATAGAAACGAAATTTTTAAATTTAACTTTGGTAAAAACCTTGGTGGTGAAAGAAGAGGTAGACTTGAATATCAAGATGGTAAACTTTATTTTGTATACTTAACAGCAAAAGGTAAGGTGGCAAAAATACAACTTAATTATTCTCATTTTGTTGCACAAAAAGATTTTGATAAACCTAGAATATCTAACACTGATGAATTTGTAGAGAACCAACAGCAGGAAGACTCTAGAATAGGATTTATGTCTCCATCAGAAATAAAGGCACAGAAAGCTACACTTGCTAAGAATAGAGAGGCTAGACTTGAAGTGCTTACACAATTAGGTGAAGAAGCTAAAGAGAGTTTAGAAGAGACAAATAAAAAACTTGCACAACAAACTGAAAAACTCACTAAGATAAAAGAAGACTTAGAGGACATAGCTAAAATGAAAGAGGCTGGTCCAACTGGTCCTAAGATTAAGCTTAACTTCTCAAAAGCTACAAAGGTGTTTACAAAAGCACTTAACAATCTTACAGCTATGCAAGCTGATGTAGAATCTGAGATTGATAGTCTTAATAGTCAGAAAGAAGAACTTGAACTTAACATATCCTACTTCCAAGACTTTGCTAATCAAATTACTGATGCTCCTGAAGACAGTGGAGAGTTCTTAAGAGAACTTAAAAGACAGGTAGCTTTATTAGTTGATAACGGTAAGAACTTAAACAACGCTCTATCTGCAGCTAAGAAACTTTCAAAGAGTGCAGAGAAAGCTATTAAGTCAGCAGCTAAGTTATTTAGAAAGACACTTAAGAAAACATATATAGTTGATCAAGATTACTCACAATATTTAAGCGATTTACTAGATCAAATAACAACTGGAGAGAATTTACAAGAAACGTGGCCTCTTTTAAAACAAGAGATGGCCAACTTTGCCCTTACAGTTGATTTATCAAAACAAGGTACAGTAGATGAAGCTGGTCTTTTAGAGTCTATTAATAATGTAAAACAAATAGAAAAAGACTTAGTTGACTTAAGGACTGAATATAAAGCTAGAAAGATTATTACAGATAGGTTTGATTCTGTCATGAATGAATATCTTGAACAGCAAAAGCAAGAGCAAGAAGCAGCAGCTAAGCTTAATCAAGTGATGGCTACTGCAGACAAGGGAACACCTACTAATTCTTTTGAAACAAACTTTGAACCTGTAGCTAAAAAGTCTAATGAGATTATATACAGAGCTACAGTGGCTCCTGAAACAGGAAAGGATCATCAAATTAGATCTAACCAATTTGGACTAGACTTAAATTCATTTGAAAACAGAGACAAGATACGTGGTTTATTTATAACATCTAAGACACAAGAACAACTTTTACCAGGTGTAATTGAATACATATTAGACGGAGATCCTGAAATTATTGAGAAGTATAAAGACTCAATGATTGTTATGGTGATGGTTAATGAGAATGGAGAAGTAGTTGGTGTTGATGGACAACCTATACCTCAAGGACAACCTTTGTTAGAGAATGCTATCTTCCAGGCAATACCTGAAGCTGGTTTTAGAAATGGAGAGATGTTCAGAGAGGACACTCCTCAAGAGGTGAAGGATGTAATCAATAAACAGTACAAGGAAAGAAGAGATAATATACTAGAGCAAACAGCGTTAGGTATACCACAAGAGATTGAAGCATCTTTTGGTATTCCTCAGATTGATAAAGACGCTAGAACATCTGTACAAGATGCAGGACTAGTTGATGGTGTAGATTTACAAGATGATTTAGTTTTATATGTTCCAACAACTAATAAGAATGTTAGTAAGGGAACTGTTGCATATAACACACCACTTGGAGCTGTGTTCTTAGAAACACCAAATGGGTATGTAAAGCTTAGAAATAGACTACACACAAAGAAAGAAGCTACAGCAATATTTGATGCTATATTAAAAGTTTCTAAAAACTTAATTAACCCTGACGAAGGTATAACTAGTGATAGTTCTATACGTGCTCTTGAATTTTTAAAAGGTGTAACATATTGGGGTGTACCAACTGATCAGCAAAATAATAGAAAGGATGCAGGTAATAACAGTGTATTCTTTGAAAAGGTTAAATTTGAAGAAGGTCCAGTGTCTTTTACAAGAACTGATTTAATTATAGGATCTAAGGGTACAAGATTTACATTTACTCCTATCTCATTAGAAGCTAACAGAGAACTTATTATTAATGAGCTGGAGAACATATACAATAATGTCACTGCGTACAAAACAAAGGATATTAATAGATCTTTTGAGCAGATAACAGGTATTTCTTCAGAAGGAGGTATTGAATCTATTACATGGCCTAACTACCAAAGCTATCTTCTATCTAACAAGAATCCTGATGGATCTAAAAGAGAAGACTTTGAGTTGCCTATCTTTACAAACATGCAACCAAAAGAGGAAGGTAAGTTTAATAGATTGGGTGTATACTTCTATGTAACAAACACAGCTGATGAGTTTGTAATACCAGAACCAAAGGCACAAACTGTTAATGTTCCTATAAAGCAAAAGACATCATTTGTTTTAGATGGCAACACAACTAACACATTTACTTCTCCACAAGGTAAGAAAATATTATTTAAAGCTTCTCCAAACGTAACAATAGATAATCACCAAGAAACTATTCAAGTGTTATCAGGTGCTAACTTAGATGAGATAATTAAAACTATACAAGCTTCTGGAAAAGATTACAAACAACTAATAAAGCAAACAATATATAACGCTATTGTTCCACAACTTACAAAAAATAAAGCACAAGCTGCCTATCAAGACAAAACTGATAATAGTGGCCTCCCAACATTTACAATTGTTGGAAAAGATGCACCTGCACCTAAAGCTCCTGCACAACAAGTTAGTGTAGAAAAAATTGATGATAGTGGAATGCCAACATTTACTATTGGTGATGATGTAATAGGAACACCTGCTCAACAAGCTGAAGCTCAACAGAAAATAGATAGTTTAGAAGATCAAATCAATCAAGCAATCTCTGATGCTAATTCAGAAGACTTACGTGTTAAGATTAACCAAGAGATTGATATGTTTGAATCAGAAAACTGGACAGATGTAGAATCTTGGTTAAAGAAAAACTTTCCTAACGTTCCTGTGTTTAGAGTTAAGAACATTATCCAAGCTACTAATGGTAGACAAGCTTGGGGTATGTTTAAGGATGGTGCTATTTATGTATATGAGAATGCAGAAACTGGTACAGTATATCACGAAGTGTTTGAAGCTGTATGGAAGATGTTTACAACTTCTAAAGAGCAGAATGACATAATTAATGAATTCAAAACACGTAAAGGAACGTTTGTAGATAGACCTACAGGTAAAACAATTAAGTTTACTGAAGCTACACCAGTTCAGACCAAGGAACAACTAGCTGAGGAGTTTAGAAATTTTATACAAAAGAAGAAAGGTGTTAAAGGTCTTGGTGCTAGAATTGCTAAACTATTTAGACAACTTAAAAAGTTTATTGAAAAAGCTTTACTTGGTGATAAATCACAAAGTTTTACAGATGAGTTATTTAAGCGTATAGGTAGTGGATATTACAAGAAACGTATACCATATTCTACACAGCTTTCTATGGCCCAAGAAGGTATTATAGATATAGAGGATGCGTTTGCCACATCAGACTCTGAGTTTAGACTTAAGACATTAAGTGACAGACAAACATCAGACACTATTCAAGAGATGACATTCTTAATGCTGAATGATTTTATTAAGACAGACAAAAGTTTATTTACAATAGTAGACAATCTTAATGAAAAAGACTTCTATGAAAAACTTCTTCCTAGAGTATTAGGTACTATAAGAAGTAAAGAGATAGTTATTAATAGTATTATTGATAAAACAGAAAATCTTTCAAAAGAACAAAAAGAAGAACTAACAGCAGAAGAAGAAGCAGCATTAGCTAACTTA
>Ga0209557_1000157_pt1 | contig 43256 bp, 18 predicted proteins | sample SaaInlV_120m_DNA_4_FD_184672 | JGI IMG/M metagenome (GOLD analysis project Ga0209557, IMG submission 184672) | Marine microbial communities from expanding oxygen minimum zones in the Saanich Inlet - Saanich Inlet SI074_LV_10m_DNA (SPAdes) (version 2) | ecosystem: Environmental > Aquatic > Marine... | reverse complement strand
CCAACCAATACCATTCCAAAATTCCATGTTGCCTGTTGAAGTGTTTAAACGTAGATATCCTAAACCTGTGCTTGAATTAACTGATGGACGCTGTGCTGTTGTACCTGCCATGATTTTAGCAGCGCCAGTAAACGAACCAGTCGTTCCGACATATTGACTATTTACTGCTGGTATTGTAGGTTTACCTGTTACGTTACCCCAAGCTACACTGCCTGCTGAATCAGCATATCCTGCATATACTTTGGTCCAACTTTGCCAGGCATTGTTTTCTCTTACTCGTCTGTATAAGTATGCTGCGCCGCTTTTTCTTGGAAATGCTACTTGTAGTCCATAAGAACCTGCGCCTTTATACGGATATTCATTACCTAATCCCATAGACCATGTGTAATGTTGTACCCCTTCAGGACTATCACTTGCACTGGAGTTCTGCATGAACCAAACACCAAAGTTTGGTATTGCATCAAACGATTGATATGTGTTATGATTATTTCCTTGGTTATTCCAAAGAGCAACTTTTTGTACACCGTCTATTGTATCTGCATCTAAGCCGTTGCCCGAACCTTCGTCAGCTACAGTAAGTACTCTGTTACCACCTGCATAATGTGCGCCTGTTGAAGATATTGTACCATTTGATCCGTTTAAAAATACTCGTGCATCGCCGTCAGCTGCAACATACATACCCCAACCATTGCCGCCGCTGTCTAAGTTACCGCTTATAAATGTTGCGTTCTGAGATGTAGTATACCCAATGCCGTACATATTATCTAATGTTGCGTCTTCTGGATTGTAGGAAGACCCAATACTATATATTGGATTAGATTTAGCACTGTTAGCAGCAACGTTATTGTAAGACCCTTCAAGGTGTCCTGAGTAATGGTTATCTCTTCTATAGTGTCTTTCGCCAGCAGTTCTAAATCCTGAACCATCTGCATAACCTACTACTGCATTATTAACACGAAATTCTGTTAAACTATCTCTTGCATGTCTAATAGCCCAGTTACCGTCTGAGTCAAGAAACCCAACTTCGTTTGATGTAGTTGAATACACATAACCTCTAATAGTGTCGTTATCTGATTTTAATCTAATTGACCCGCCGTCATTGGTTCTTACATCAACATATCTACTCTGTTGATTGCGAATCAAAAGAGCATCCTGGTCTGCTACCCATTGAATATACGCACGATCTGTTGTACCTTCTTCCCAACGAATATACGGATTGTCTGATCCACTTAGCTGTATTTTTTGGTTGTCTGTTGTACTTATTAATGTTGGTTGATATAAGACAACCTGGTTGTCTTCTGCACTTACAACAATAGCGTTGTTAACAAGAAGTCTAACATGATCGTCTTGATTAATCTGTACAGCCGGTTGATTGTCTGCATCACGTATAGTAATTTCTGTACCATCGTCGTCCCAATATAGATAGCCACATATTGTACCATTAGAATCTTCAAATCTCATATTTCCGTTGTCAGTGTTACCTGAACGAACTCTAAAATCGTTGTTGTCTAAACTTTGTAGAAACCAACCATCTGCAAACGTAACTTTCGGATCTACTTGTTGAGACATATTAAGATTGTTACCCTTAATATCACCATTAACGTGTAACAATGCTCCTGCTGGTGCAATACCAATACCAACATTACCAACAGTTTCTGCAAGTTTTATATCGCCAGTTGCAAGAACTTCAATATTTTTAGTTCCTGTACCTGTAAACGCTCCTACACCCGATCCTGTACTTGTAACAGTAAATGCTGTTGTCGACACGTCATTTGCTAACGAAAATAATTCTCCGTTACTTGCATTAAGTATAATTTTGCCGCCTGCTGTTGGTGTTACACTTAATGTAATATTTTGTGCAGCAGTGGTTCCGTCTGCTCCCGAAAAAACTATGTTAGGATCGTTTGCTGTACCCGTGTTTGGGGTAATTACAATATTCTTATCGGTATCTGCCATTTATACAATGCTCCATTTAGTTACTGTATTTATATTCATTATTCGTCCTTGTACTCAATGTCCATTCTATCAACATCTTTACGTTCTGCAAATATGTGATAAAAACAACTAATAGTATCGTAGGATGATGCAATGTAAATTTTATTATCTTCTATTTTTTCTACCCAGTATTCGTTAAATTTTCCAAATCCTGTAAGACTAACTGTTATTGAATCTTCATGTACAAGACCTGTCCAATAGTCAGGTAAGTCAATTACTTTAGAATTTGTAAGTTTGCCTCGAACGTATACTGAATGTTCTGGTCCCTCAAGTACGCCGTGTCTTAATTTATGACCTTCTTTAGTTGGATGATCAATTAAGAAACTTTTGTCAGTAGCAGTTAGTGTACCTGTAATAGTTAAGTCACCGTTATCTACATCAAATGTATAACGAGTTGCGTTTGAACTATTACCGTCTCTAATAAACCAATTACCACCACCGTTGATATCTGTATAGAAGTTTGATCCGTTCCAGAATTGCTCAACATCATTACCTGTACCAAATCTTAAAACTTTATTATCTTGGAAAGTAACGTTACCTGTAAATGTGCCACCTGCTGTAGGTATTTTTGTATCATCGGCTATTGTAATATCTGCTGTACCGTCAAAAGAAACACCATTGATGTTACGTGCGTTTTCAAGTGCAGTAGCAGTAGCAGCATTACCTGTAATATTTGAACTAATTGATCCTGGCAATCTTGCGTCATCTATTGTGCCGCTTAAAATATAATCTGCGTCAATTGCTGTAATAGGAATAGTAATGTCTTGGCTTCCGTCAAAACTTGTAGCAGTTGCAGTTACAGCAGTGCCAATATCAAGTGTTCGACCTGGATTTAATACAGATGCACTACTTGCATTACCAACAAGTGGTCCAACAAATCTATCTGCATACACATCTTCTGAAACACCTACGCCGCCGGTTACAACAAGTGTACCTGTTGTTTTTGAACTTGAAGCAGTATTTTGAGTAAATGTAGTAGCAGCATTAGATGTTAGTGTAGTAAATGCACCTGTGCTTCTGGTGGTGCCGCCGATTGGAGTTGCTTGTAAACTGCCTGCATATATTGCACCTGCTACACCAATTCCGCCACTTGCTACAAATGAGCCTGTTGATGTGGAAGCACTTGCTGTTGTGTTTGTAACTCTTGTTAATCCGTTTGCATTTAATGTAGTAAAATTGCCGCTTTTTCGAGTAGTTACACCAATATCCATATTATCGATGTCGCCAGTAGTACCCGGATTTATTGTAACTTCTCCGGTGCCTGTTGGAGAAATAGTTACATTTGCATTTGCAGGACTTAAATTAACTGCACCAGTTGATGTTATGCCGCCGGCAGTTATAGTACCTGTGGTAATTTTTCCACTAACACCAACACCGCCTGTTACAACAAGTGTACCTGTTGATGTGGAAGTACTTGCGGTGTTTGCAGTAAATGTAACACCGCTATTAGCTGCTAATGTAGTAAATTTACCAGATGATCTTGCAGATGTACCAATTGATGTTCCGTCAATTGAGCCACCATCAATATTTACAGTGTCTGCTGATAATGAATCAATGCTTGCAGTGCCGTCAATGTAAAGATTACGCCATTGGACTGATGATGTTCCTAAATCGTATGTATCATCTGCGCTGGGCACTAATGCACTTGCAATTCTTGCATTAAATGTTACTGTATCTGTATTAGCATCACCGAGTGTTGTATTTCCGTTTGCATTTAATGTAGTAAATTTACCAGTTGATCTGGCAATATCGCCAATCGGTGTTCCGTTAATTGAGCCACCATTGATATCAACATTAGATGATGTTATATTACCTTCTACATTAATATTAGCTGTACCAATTGTTCCTGAATATACATCACTTACAACAGTTGCTTCTGGTATAAATATAAATCTACCTGTAGAGTCATCAAATCCAAAAAATCCTGTTCTTGACGCTGTACCTGTATGCCATCCAAATTCTATACCTCTATCTTTACTATCATCAGACTGAGGATTACCACCAATTTGAATTGTAGGATCTTCAACTTGCAATGTAGTTGATTCAATAACTGTACTACCGCCACCAAGTGTTAAACTTCCGACAACATCTAAATTTCCGCCAACGTTTAAGTTTTTAGCAATACCAACACCACCTGAAATTACAACAGCACCATTAGCACTTGTACTACTTTGAGTTGTTGCTGTCATTGTAGTAGTTGAGTTTGATGTTAGTGTAGTAAATGCACCACTTGCTCTTGTAACTGAACCAATATTCATGTTATTCATATTACCAGCTGTTGCAGGAGCAATAGTCACTGTACCTGAACCTGTAGGCTGGATGCTTACATTATTATTTGGCGGATTAATTGACGTTGTACCTGTAGCAGTTAATCCTACCATTGTGCCACTGCCGCCAATAAACAAGTCGTCAGCGATACCAACGCCGCCGCTTACTACAAGAGCACCACTTGAAGTAGATGTACTTGCTGTTGTATTTGTAACTCTTGTTAATCCACTTGCATTTAATGTAGTAAAAGATCCTGGTAATTGATTAACATTACCAATTGTCATATTATTAATTGTGCCACCAGTAGCTGGACTTATAGCAACTGAGCCTGTGCCGGTTGGACTAATTGTAACGTTTTGATTGTTTGGACTTAAATTAACTGCTCCAGTACTAACAATACCAGCGGTTGTTGTAGTAGCGCCAACATATAATTTTTTACCAATTCCTACGCCGCCTGACATAACAACGCCGCCACTTGTAGTATTACTACTCTGTGTAGCATCTGTAAAGCGTGTAAGCGCATTTGAATTAAGTGTAGTAAAGTTACCTGCGCCTCTTGTTACAGTACCTATTGCTACATTGTTTATTGTTCCTGCTGCTGTTGGAGCAATTGTTAGACCGCCGACTGGTTCAATTTCTACAGCACCAGTACCCGTTGGCGAAATAGTAACATTTGCATTTGATCCATTTACTGTCACTGTTCCGTTAGCTGCAAGACTTGTAAATGCGCCCGAATTACGTGTTAAATTTCCGATAGGTGCTTGTACACTACCTGCATATACATCAAGAGCAAACCCTGCGCCACCGCCTACTATAAGTGCGCCAGTTGTTACACTTGTACTATTAGTATTATTTGTAATATTTGTAATACCACTTGCTTCAAGTGTTGTAAATCTTGCACTATTAGGAGTTGTAGTACCGATTTCTGTATCATCAATTGTACCGCCTGTAATTGTAATGTTGTCTGATGAGAAGTCACCAACAATGTTTGCAATTAGTGTACCTCTGTCGCCGCCAACTACTTCGTTATTAATAGTTGCATCGGTTAACATTCTAAATACTTTATCAGACTCGTCAAAACCAAAGAACCCAAGTCTATTTTGTTGATCGTAATAATTGAATAATACACCTACATCTTTTGAGTTGTTCTGTGTAAGTGCATTTTTACCATTAAGTTTTACAATAGGATCTTCAACAGTTAGTGCAGTTGCACCGATATCTGCATTAACACCATTAACTGTAAGATCTCCAGTAACTTCAAAATTGCCGCCAACATATAAGTTTTGACTAATTCCGACGCCACCTGTAACTACAAGTGTACCTGATGTAGTATTAGTAGCAAAAACATTACCATTTAGTGCCATTGTTCCTGAATTTATTTTTCCGCCGACACCTAATCCGCCATCGATGACAACAGCCCCGGTAGTGCTACTTGTACTTGCGGTTGTATTATCAAAGTTAGCTATTCCACTTGCTGTTAATGATGTAACACTTGCTCCGGCTGGTGTAACCGAACCAATAGTAACGTTATCCATTGTTCCCGACGCTGCTGGAGCAATATTTAACGTTCCTGTGCCTGTAGGAGTAATGCTTACATTAGCATTAGGAGGATTTAAGTTAACTGTACTATTTGCTTGTAAGGATGTAAATGCTCCACTACCTCTTGATATATTACCAATTGGTGTTTCTTGAATGCCGCCGGCGTATATATTTTTCGTTACGCCTATGCCGCCATCGACTATAAGAGCTCCACTTGCTACACTTACAGCATCGATTGCACTGTTAATATTTAACGAGCCACTTGCTGCAAGCATGTTTACTGTTGTTGCTGCACCAAACGCATTTACAGTAGTAGCAGTATTATTAATTACATCAAATGTCGCTGTAGAAGTTTCAATTCTATTTCCGCCTATGTTAAGGTCGTCAGCAAAAACACCTTCACCGATACTACTTACACGAAATACTTCCGCAGCAGGATCACCATTTTTTTGTAGTAATAATCTAAATTCGAAATCTTCTGATAGCGCAGTAGCGTCTTCGCTTCTTACTTGTAAAATGCCGCCTTTTTCAATATTATTTTCAGAAGTTTCTGCTTCGAACACTAATGCAGTACCAATTCCAGTACCAGGTGTACCTGACGTACTGTGCCTAATAGTAAGGACTTCAGTTACTCCGGTAGCATTATTGTCGTTTGTATTGAGTATTAGTTTGTTAGGTGCTTGTGCTAATTGAGCATTAAACGTAACAATATCGTTAATATTATCGCCCATAGTAACATCGCCGTCAACACTAAAGTCTGTTGTTACATTAACACCTACACCCAATGCTCCGCCACCGACGCTAAGATTACCTGTAATTTCTAAATCTGTATCTATTTTGACGCCGCCGCTATTTACATACAACGCATATGAATTTGTAATACTTGCATTACTGCCGGCACCGACTGCACCGTCGATATATACGTTAGCAACATCAGTATAATTTACATTATTTAATGATTGTAATGTTTGATCTTGAAAACTATGTATTGCCGTAAATGCTTGTGTACTGCCATTACTACTATTATTGTCAGTAAATATCGAGGACTGACTATCAAACCCTGGGCCTGCTGATGCCCAAAATGTTGAATTAACATTGCCATCTCGTGTAAAGCCTGTATTAGCACTAATTACACCCCCTGCTGTAATATTTCTCTCAACGCCAACGCCGCCCTCGACTACTAATGCCCCAGTGTCTTTACTTGTACTATCTGTAGAGCCTAAAAATACACCATCTTGTTGTACAATTAAGCCATTTTTGACTCGAAAATCTTGATCTGCCATCTTTTGGTTTCCCTATCCACCTTATTATGGAGGACAATATTAATGTCCTCCTTATTATATTTATACAGTTGTTAGTGTTCGAGTTACCTTAACATTACATGTTCCTGAAGCAGATTGTACTAATAGTCGTACGTTTCCGGCATTTATATCTGCTGTCACATCTGCTAAATTAGCTGATCCAGTTCTAACTATACCATACTGCGTCATCGAAGCTGTTGCACCGTTGTGAATAACTAATATTTCACTTGTACTAAAATCACCTGTTGTGCTTTCTATTTGTAAAATATATTTTGCACTTCTGTATACTGCTAAATCCCAACTATCTACTGCAATTGGTGCAGCAGTTCCGATATTTGTAACATTAGCAACACCAGTAATACTAATTTGATTAGTACCGTCATAGAAACTATGTGATGCACTTGCTATTGTACCTTTGTTTCCAGATATAACATCGCCATTACTTGCTCCGTCTGGAACAACAGTAAATGCTCCGATGCTATCATCCCAACCAAAGAATCCTTGCTTTGGTGTTCCGTCTACATATTGGAATGTAACACCTCGGTCTTTATTATCGTCAGTTGTTTGTGTATAAATTACAATAGTACCGGTTGATGCCTGTGTATTTGCACTACTTATTGTAAACACATTTTCGTTAGTAACATTCACAACAGTGTATGTACCGTCTGCTCGTAGACTTCCTGTTACAGTTGTAAAGTCTACGTAAATGTTTGCGCCAGCTTCTAAACCGTGATTGTCAATAGTAATAGTTACAAGACTACTACCTGCACCTTGTGTATACGATCCTGGTAGTACCTGACCACCAATGTTAAATAGTGGTTCATCAACAGTAATTTGTGTTGAGTTAATAGTAATTGCTGTACCGTTAACTTGTAAATCACCATTAATAATTAAGTCATTGCGTACAGTTGTAGTACCTAAACTATCAGCACCAATTGTTATTGCACTACCCGCTCCTGCAAAGTTTACAGTGTTTGCATTTTCATTTATTAGATTGAATGTAGTGGCAGTAGTTGTTATGTCGCCGCCATTAACAGCAACATCACCATCTAAAGATATACTATCACTCCATTGCGGTGCAGCACCTGATGTAGTAAGAACTTGATTTGCTGCACCAATAGTAAGTGCTGTTAAATCATTGCCGCCACCTGATCCGTATAGTAACGCACCTTGTAACACCGCCGTTAATCCTGTTCCACCTTTACTAACAGCAACTTCTTGTAGCAAGTTAGCTGGATCTAAATAGTAGCTCGGTAACTGGCCGCCAAGCTGCCCAGCATCAACTACGCCGTCTTTAATACTTACTTCGCCTGAATCGGTTACATCAAATTGTTGTTTGAATAAACTTACAACACCTGTATTAGTAAAGTTTGGATTACCTTCATCTGGGTCAACTGTATCAATACTTAATTTTACAGCACCAAAGTAGAATGTTCCTGTACTATCACTATCAAAACTACCAACAACATTCAAAGGAGTTCCAGTTTCAAGTTCTAAGCTACTTACAGCAGTTGCCCATGTACTATCACCTCTTAAATATGTGTCAGTGTTAGCTATACCTGCACTTGCAAGTCTTCCTGGATTGATTGTACCTGAAATAATATTAGCAGCATCAATGTTTGATGTAGTTAGTGTACTATATGCTTCAGGTTTTGAACTACTTGAGTTAAATGCGTCAATAACTTTAACATTATTCTTAATTAGATTTAGTGTAGAAGACCCTACATTACTAATGTTAACTGGAGTTTGTGTTAAACCGTTAACACTATTAAGTGCATCAGCTCTTACTGAGTGTAATGTAAATGTGTTTACGCCTACACTACCAACAAATAGTCTTTGACCATTTACTAAACCTTCTGGAATAACTCCACTTGCTAATTCAACTTCTAAACTGTCACCAGTATCAAAACCGTGATTTCGAATATTAAATCCGTCAGTTCCGATTGTAATCGGACGATATGTTATAGAATGTGAGCCTGTACTTGAACTTGAAACAGTGATTACTGTTGTCAATGTGTAATCGTCATATAATCTTATATTATTAGAATCAATTCGTTCAACAAAATATTCATTATTGTTTATAAGAGGAGATACTGGAATATTTGGACTACTTGAATAAACAATAGTATCACCAGTTTGTAGACCGTGATTTGTAATAACAATACTATTATTTACAAAGTTTACATTACCGCCTGATGCTGTATCTCTTGCATCAAAGTTTATTAAAGTAACTGCTGAAGTGTCGGCAACACCTAATAATTCCGCAGTATTATCTTGTATAAAATCATTGTTAGTTGCACTACCAATAAACTTAGTTGTAGTATCAAGATCAAGATATAGTCTCTTATGAATATCTAATACTGTAGTTTCAAACCCAGATCCTAATCCTCCAACATCAACATTTGATACTGAAACTCTATCGCCAACATTATATCCTAATCCGCCGCGAGTAACATCAATATTATCAATCGAACCATTAGTAACAGTAACGTCTGCACGAGCGCCTTCGCCAACGCCTGTAACAGTTATTAGTGGTATATTAGTATACGTTTGAGTACTTGCTCCTGGCACATACCCGCTACCCGGAGTAAATGCAACAACGTCGACACTCATCATAACACCGTTACGATAATCAGTAATAGTACCTACTGCGCTGTTTAGACTACTTACAATTTGATTACCAACTGTAAAGTCATAGTTTGCAGAATCGTTACCATCAAATAATACAAGAACTTGAGCAATAGTATCGTCAACAATAACAAGGTTTGTAGCGCCTGTTGTTTCAACACCGTTACCAGTTACATAAATTGCACTACTATCGCTACTATATAAATCGCCGCCTTGTGACGGTTTTCTAAATAACACATCAGCAGCTAATGTACTAAATGCTTCAGATAAATTTGCAACTTCAATTACACTTGCATTTGTATATGTTTGTGTGACAATACCTGTAGTTCCTGTATTTGCTTGAGTAATTATAGTTCCTGCATCAATAGTTCCGTCGATTGCTGCACTTAATGTAATATCTCTTACAAAAAAGTTCTCAGTAACAATATCACCAACAACAAGACTTGTTGGAGGAATGTTCTCAATTACTTCAAATCTTGCGTTAAACTCATCAAGAATTATACTGTTAAAGTTACGTGTTGCAGGAATAAGTTCTTGGTTAATAGTACCGTTGGCATTTAATTGTACAACACCTCCTGGTACTTGGTTTGTTGATACGTTTTTGTCAATAAAGTCACCAAGTCTATTTTCAAGGAAGCTTCTAACTGCTAACTGAGTCGAAAGTGTACTATTACTTGCTCCGCCTGGATCATCGTCACCTAAGTTAACGTCTGTTGAAATATTTGTAATCTCAACATCTGACAAACTTAGTTTCAATGCATTCAATTCACCAACTGTAACTGTGTTTCTAAATGTAATGTTACCAGTTTTGTTTTCAGCTGTAATAAAGTCACCAACCTTAAAGTTACCAAGTTCGTCAGTACCTGATGAATAAACACGTCCTGGTAAATCACTAACTTGTTCGTATTCAGATATTGTTTCGCCGCCGTTTTGTGGTAACGCATTATAGTCTGTTCCTGACCCTGCATATTCCCATGTGTGTGCAGATGAGTTACAGATACTCGGTCTGTGGAACCAAACAACTCTACCTGGTAATCCGTTAACATTTTGTATTTGATTACCGTCTGTTGTTGATCTTAATGTAACTGTTGCTTTATATAGGTCATTTCTTGATGATACGCTTGTAACAAGTATACTTGTATTTCCATCGGCATCTTCTAAAATTGTAGATCCTACATCAAATAAGATCCTAATTTCAGAACCATCAAAGATAACCTTTTCTACACTTACAACTAATTGATTTGTTGTTGAATTATATGTATACACATATGCAGCATTTGATGTAGCACCCGTAGCACCCTGGATTGCTTGTCCTTGTGTAAAGTTATATGTTCCTGCTGCCAATGACAATACTTGGAAACTATTATGTGATTCTACTACTTCGTTAACAAAAAATTCTTCTGGATCAACTACTAATCTGTGTGTACCTGTACCCAATGATGTTAAGTCAACATTCTTTGTTAAACTATCGTCAAAATATAATCCAAATGCATTATCATTAATTAAGTTTACATAATAAGTTTGTTCGTTATCTAATCCGCCAATTGCCTGGCTGCCGTCAGTAAAGTAAACAATAGCTTGACCATTTAATAAGCCGTGGGCAGTTATATCAAATTGATTGCCAGTTAAATCTACAATAACATTACTTGTTGAATCTACTGCAACAACTGATGATGTATTTTTAAAGCTGCTTGTTTGATCAGCAGCGCCGTCAACTGTTCTAAATCTTGAAACAAACTGTTCAACCGGTGCACGTCTTGTACCTAATGTTATAATTGTTTGTAACCCTTCAAAAACACCAGTACCAGCAATAATACCTCTATCAAATGTAAACGCATTTCTACTAAATCCTGAACTACGTAGGGCAAATAGTCCAAAGTTTGTAGCAGAGTTAGTAATAGACAAGTAACCGCCGGACTGTGTAAATGATCCGTTTAGTAGGAAAATTTGGAAACACGAAACGATCTGTGCATAAGAGTCATTAATTAATCGCCAACCAGTACCACCAAATCCTAAGTGCGTAAATGCGTTTGCAACCATTGACTTACCTTGTTGTGGTAATCCGTCTGCTGCGTTAGCCGGATTTTCAACTTCAGCTGCAACATTCGGAATGTTTGGATCAACTACAAGATCTCCGTCAATTGTAACTCCGTCGCCGCCTAAGAAACTAATAATTGAACAGTTTTGTATATACGGTGATTGTGATATAATAGGCTTACTTGCAGGTAATCCTACATATGCACCACGTGTACTTACAACTTCTTCGTCAACGTTATCAAATGCAACACAAGACCCAAAAGTAAAACTTGGTATTTTATTACTATCGATCTGATCTCTAAAAGTAAATCCGTTAACATAACATCCATTTCGAATACGGAACATATCAGCTCCAGCAACTGATGGTCTAATAATAACACCACGCAAGTTATCGCCAATTATACTAACTCCGTCTGGGACAATAATTGGATTAACTTCAGTATAATCGCCAGTAGCCATTAAAATTGTTGTTGGATTATTTACATATTGTGGGAACACCACCGAAGGAGCAACTACATTGCCATTATCTAAAATATCAACTACAACATCAAATCCATTTTTAATGTTGTCTGTACTTGCTGCATCTGGCGTAAGTGAGTTATCAATAGTTTGTGTAAATGTTGTTTGATATGTTTCAACAGGTTCGCCGACAAGTGCTGCTGCCGCTGCTGCAATTGCATTGTCAACATACGTTGTTGATCCTGCTGATATTGCTTGCTGTTGTGCAGTTCCAAGTAATGCATAATCGCTTTGGAACCCTGCACTTGTCCATGTAATATCAGGAGTGTTACGTGTTGGTAACGATACTCCGTTACCGTCTAAGTATGAAATAATTTCTTGGACTCTGTTTTCTGCAAAGGTTTTTGCATTATTCGAACCAGCTGGCTGTGAAAAGTCTTGTGATAACGAATTACTTGGTGATTTAACTACAGTAGTTTCGATAATAATTTTACCAACTACTTCCTTTAATCTTTCGTATGCTGCAACAGTTGCATCTTTTTCACCGTTGCCGTATTGCGCTAATGCTCCTATATAATAAGATGCTGCTGCATCGTATGTTTGTAAATTGCCGCCGTATGTAATATCATAAATAAGAGCATCTACAATTAATCCTACGTCTCTTTCACACTTTGCTACGTTGTATGTAAAGTCAAAAGTAAACGGTGTTATACCAAGTGATACTTGTCCTGCTATCCAAGCAACAATTTCATCTTTAATAAATTCTTTGTTATTAATAAGTTGATTACGTGCATTTAAATATCCGCTATCACTTGCATTATCAGTTCCGCCTGTAGGTGTTGGGTAAGTATAAGGATCTGCATTTAGTTCACCATTTGAAACAATGTCAATTGCTTCGTTCCAAAGTGCAATTGCTCTACTTTCAAGTGTTGGATCAGTAAACACTCCTGTTGTTGCAGTTTTTGTGTTATTTGTATAAGCATCAACAAATTGATCTACTTCGCCCGGAAGTATTAAATTATTACTTAATTCTTTTGCAGTTGCAATTGTTCTATAGTTTGAATTGAATATTGCATCTAATCTAATAGCGTCTACAAGTCTTTCAATAGTTACTTCAAATGCATTACTGTCGTATGTGAAGTTAGTATATATGTTTCCACTATCGTACTCGTTATCAACTGGTTGTGTATTAGATAATACTTTTGTAGCTAAGAATTTAGCAAACAAAATTCCGTCAAGTGTCTCGACCTTCTGGTTATTAATAACTTCGGCACTTACTGCAAAGTTATAAGATTTGCCTGCGTATACTGCTTTTGAGTTACCACCGTATTCTAAGTCAAATACAACACTATCAATAATATATCCAACATCTCTACGACATTTAGCACGATTATAACTAAAGCCACCGTACTTAGCAATTAAGTAGTCAAGTGTTGATTGTTGTATAGTAAATGTTGCATCTACGAGATCTGAGCTGGCATCTTGCAAGTCCTGTGAATATGCACTCAAATCTGGATAGATAATAGTAGGTGCAGCACTTGGACCATTTTCAATAATATTTACTACAACATCATATAACAGTCCTATTTGAGTAGAAGCTGCTGTTGACCCCGGAGCACCTAAGTCAATAGTTTGTGTAACACCGCTTTGTCTAACTGTTGCGGGTACTTGGTTTTGTACAACATTTTGCGATATAGTTTTTGCATACACAACTGCATCTGCTGTTGCAACTTCTTGCCCTGCAATTTGTAATTGTACTAAACTTCCTACACCGTCATAATATTTTAAACCGCTGTCTGTTGATTCAGCATTTGATCCATATATCAAGTCATATGCAATACTTTCAATAATAAACTTTGTATCTCTACGACATTTATTTTGATCATATGTTAAGTTGTATACACTATTCACATAAGACACTGTACTATTAATAATATTTGTATTTTCAGTGTCAAGGTCAGTTGATGCTTGTTGTAATGTTGACGATGCCCAAGATAAGTTCGGTAATGTTAATGAAGGAATACTACCAATACCACCTTTAATAACATCTTTTACAATTTCTACAAGGGCAACTGCATCTGCTGCTTTTGTTGTACTACCTGCAGCATTAATTGTATTTTGCACAAGAACTGTTTCGTACGGATTAACTAAACTTGTTGCAGTAATAATATCGTCAACAATTTCAGCAAAATATCTAAATGCATCTTCAGTTTCGTCTAACTGTCCTGTAACTTGGCTTACTGCACCTACAAAATACGAATCGGCTACACGTCTTGTTGCAAAGTTACCGCCATACATTAAGTCATAGCTTAGTCCGTCAACTATGTATCTAACATCTCTTGCACACTTAGTTGCATTGTATGTAAAGCTCTGATACTTAGTATTAATAAATGTTAATGCATCAGCTCTTAGAGTTACTAATCCAGATGTAATTGCTGACGAAGCGTCTTGGTATTCTGATGTGGCCCAAGTAATAACTGGATATGTTACTGCTCCTGGGAATGTATTTGTGTTACCATTAGCAACAGTATCTTCGATGTATTGTAAAAGATTATCAATATCTGTTGCTTCGGTTGCAGTTGCATTACCACTTGAAGTGTCTTGATTTTCTACGTTACCTGTAGTTTTTGTTATTGCTACACCTTGTACAATGTCTGCTAAAATAGTTGCTAAGTGTGCAAATGCTGCTGCTGTTTGTGTTTGTTGTCCAGAAACTTGACTGTTTATTCCTTCTAAGTAGGCTTCTGCTGCACGTAATGTAGCACTATCGCCGCCGTATAAAACGTCATAGCTTAATGCATCGATGATATAACCAGTGTCTCTTTCACACTTTACAGCATTAAATACAAATCCTGGATATGTTTGTTGAATGTATGCTGTAAGTTCTTTTTGACAGAATGTTCTGTTTGCCTGTAGTTGATCTTTTGCATCAACTTTGTCTTGACTGCCTCCTGTAGGTGCAGGGAATGTAAGTGCATTTGCATTAGTTGCAGTACTAACGACACCATTTTCAATAATATCTTTTATTTCGGTTATTGTAGCGTTAACTCTGTTTTCAGCATTAACACTTGAATCAACATCAGTAAGTGCTAATACGTCAGTACTAATTTTGTCAACATAGCCAAGTGTTTGCAATTCTCTTGTTGTGTTTTGATAATCGCCACCAGCTCTCATATAGCGAAGACCTGTTGTAACAGCATTATAATTTGTACCTAATGCAGTGTCAAATGCAGCAGCATTAATTACTTCAGTAATTTCTGCACTTACTTCTGCATTGTCAAACGTAAAGTTTTGATAGTTTGCAGCAATATATGCATTAACTTCTGCTGCTATAAAATCTCTATTATCTTGTAACTGTGCAACAGTGTCTTCAGTTCCTGCGGCTGCGTTTGTAGGTACTGGGTATACTACTGGATCAGCTGACTGATCTGTACTTGTAGAACCGTTTTCAATAATATCAAGAACTTCAACAAACCCGGCTCTTACTCTTGCTTCTGCTGTTTGATCAATATCAGCAGCTGATTCTGCAAGAGCTTGTCCGTATTTAAGAGCAGCAACAGTTTGAATTAATTGATTCTGTTGTAAGTAATTACTATTTGCTCTTTGATATGCAAGTCCGGCTGTTATACTATTATAGTTAGAACCTGTTTGAATGTCTAACTCTAAGCCATCTAAAATTAAACCTAAGTCTCTTTCGCATTTTGCTTGATCGTATGTAAATCCAGTATATACGTCATTAATATAAGATATAACTTCCTCTTGTATAAAACTTAAATTAGAAAGTAATAGAACTTTTGCATTTTCAACACCTGTATTTGCTCCAGCAGGTGCTGGTAAAGAAATAGCAGGTTCACTTGATACACCGTTAGTAACAATGTCAATAATAGTTGATTTATTAGTAGTAAGACGACTTGCGGCTGTAGCACTTACATCGTCAACAACGTCAATCATTTCGTCAAGTGCATAACCTAAACCGTCAATTGTTTCAGTTAACTGACTGCTAATAACTTGTGATGCTGTTGCATTATAATATGTAGTTCCTGCTTTTCTTGCGTTGTAGTTAGTTCCTAAAACTATATCATAACTTTGCCCTGCAACAATCAATCCAACATCTCTTGAACAAATTTCAGGATCAAAGTTTAATGTACTATAAGTAGAGTCAAGATAAGCAATTGTTTCATTTTGAATAAACGTTTTGTTTAAATTTAATAATTCGATGCTTTCTGTTGCTGCCGCAGTAGGTGTTACTAACGGAGCATATGCACGAGATGCAGCAAGTTCGCTTGCACGTTTTAAACTTGCAACAGGAGCATTAATACCGTCATTTCTATCATCGCCAAATGCCTTAGATACATAAATTCTATTACCAGCTAAACTATCTGGAGCAATAAAATCTAAATTGCCGTTTCCGTCAGTAGTTAAAACCTGACCACCAATTCCTGCATTATTAGGCAATGTAAGTGTAAAGTCTTCTGGAATACTGCCTGGCGTTCTAATAGTTGTACTATTTGTTCCACTAAACTGACTTTCTTTTAATACAAGATTTTTATTATTTTCAAGAGTTAAATTTGTAGTAATAGTTGTATCACTTGTTCCGATATTAACTTTATTAATACCGTCAATTACATTTTCAATAAATGCGCCTGCTTGCCCGTCATTAACTTCAACTTTTGAATCACCTTGGAATACACTTTTTGTTAAGTCTCTTACTGTATTATCATCTTGTAAAGTAAACACTTTACCGTCTGCTGTATTAAGTGCTAACTCACCTGTTTGTAACTGGCTATTAGTAGGGGATTTTCCCGGTATATTGCTTCGTTTATGCCTAATATTAGTAGCCATTAAAATGTTCCTCCATCAATAGTTTCTGTCCAAACCGGCGAACCTGTGCCGTCGACTGTGAGTAGTTGAGCACTCTGTGTTTGATCTTGTGTGCCTGCTCTTGGGCTTGCTTGAATTGCATCTGTGCCATTTCCGTATAGTATTCCTTTGGATGTAAAACTTTGAACGCCTGTACCACCGTTTTGAACGCTAATACCAGCTGTAAGATTACTAATTGTACCGCCTTCAATGTTGGCAATAAGAGTACCAATTGTATATCCAGTAGCAGTTATATTTACGTCTGTGCCTGGTTCTTCAATCGTATCTTTGAATAATCTAAACTTTTTATCTGACGATGAATCACTAAACAGTCCGCGGTATCTAATTACACCATCGTTGTATTTGCCGTAGAATCCAATATCGTCGTTTTGATCAACTGCACTACTGTTTAGTTTGATCATTGAATCATCTGTTGTTAAGTTTCCAGTTACAAACAGGTTGCCGCCAACATTTAAATTTTCTGCTATACCTACGCCGCCAGCAACTTTTAGTGCTCCTGAAGTACTGCTTATACTTGTAGTTGTATTTTGTATATCAATTACAGGCGCTGTACCAAATGTAATTTTTTCATTACCGTTAAGCGTGTCAATGTCAATGTATTTGTCTAAACTACTATCGCCGGCATTTACGTTTTGTATAACAAATGTTCCAAACGCATTGTCTTGCATATTAACTTCAAGATCTGAGTTAATAACTACGTTATCAGATGAATTATCATCACCTAATGTAGTACTTCCTTGTACAATTAAATCGTTGCCAATTTGTACGTTTTGTACTACACCAAGTCCGCCTTTGACTTGTAAAGCACCGTTAGTTGGAGCAGACGAAGCGTTAGTACTTGTAACTTGTACACTACCTGTACCATTCGGTGATAGTAATAAGTCTGCGTTACTTGTAGTTGTACTCAATGTTGTATCTGTAATATCAAACGCTGCCGCTGTAATTGTACCAACATTTAAATTAAATCCACTTGTTGCGTCAAGTGTTGCAACTTCAACACCGCCTACGTAAAAGAATATTGTATCGTCATTTGATCCTGGAGTAAGTTCCGGAGCAATAAATGTATCGCCGTCAGCGTCTCTAACACCGCCTAATGTTGTCCAAACAGTGCCAATGTATCCTTCAAATTTCTCATTTGTTGTGTTAAATCTAATTTGACCTGCTGTACCTGCTGGACGTTCTGCATCAGTACCAAGCGGTATTTTCATTGCTTGGTTACTTTGTACAATTACAGTTCCAACTCCATCAGGTTCAATAATTATTTCGCCATCAGTATTTGATGCTGATATTGTATTTCCATTAATATTAATATTGTCAATTTGTGCTTCGGTTACAGGGCTATTTGTACCTAATGTAACATTATCAATTGTACCTGCATCAATGTCAACAGTATCAGCTTCTAATGAATCAATATACGCTGTGCCATCAATATAGATATCGTTCCATTGATTTGTTGCTGAACCAATATCTAAGCCGGCGCCACTTGGAATAAGCCCACTACTAATATAAGCATTAATTGTTAATGTATCAAGATTGGCGTCACCGATAACAGTATTACCATTTGACGTAAGATCTGTAAATATACCAACATCAGGTGTTGTAGTACCAATTTCAGTACCGTTAATAAATCCTGCATTTATTGTAGCACTTTGGGCAAGTATGTTACCTTCTAAGTTTGCTTGTAATGTAGCAATATCACCTGTAACAACTTCAGAGTTATTACTAACATCAAGAAGCATTGTAAACTTGCCACTTGAGTTATTCCAACCCATAAAGCCTAATTTACTTGGCTCAATTGCAGTACCGTAATATCTAAATTCGATACCTCTATCTTTGTTATCTGGAGCTACAGGTGCAGTATTGCCGCCTAAAGTTAATATTACATCATCAACTGTAATTGTTGTTGAATTTACTGTTGTAGTAGTTCCGTTTACAGTTAAGTTTCCAGTAAATGTACCATTGCCGCCTACAAATAAATCTTGGCTAACACCGACACCACCGGCTACTACAACAGTACCATTATTTGCTGCTGTACTGTTTACACCAGCATTAAATGTAACTTGGTCATTTGCTTGTAATGTAGTAAATGCTCCAGTTCCTCTTGTAACTGAACCAATATTCATATTATCTACAGTACCAGTAGTTCCTGGTGCAATAGTTACACTTCCAAGTCCTGTAGGCTGTAAACTAATAGCAGCATTTGCTGGATCAAATGTTACTGAACCTGTAGATTCAAGTCCAACAAATGTACCACTGCCACCTGCATTAATATTTTCACTAACGCCAACCCCACCAGTAATTACTGCTGTACCAGTTAGTGTTGTTGTACTACTTGTTCCTGCTGTAAATGTTACAGCATCGTTAGCTGTTAGTGTTGTAAATGCACCTGTGTTTGGAGTTGTTGCTCCGATAGTAGTGTTATTAATTGCGCCGCCGTCAATATCAACATTTAATGCGTTTACTGTATTTGCATCAAGTGTTCCGCCTAAGAATAAGTCTTTCCAACTGTTGTTAGTAGCACCTAAATCATATGTATTATCAGTAGCTGGAATTACGTGTGTATTAATTTCTGCATTAATTGAAAGTAGTTTAGTATTATCTTCGCCAAGCGTAACATCACCATTTGCAACTAAGTTAACAACATTTGCATCTGCTTCTGTAGTAGCACCAATGACTGTACCGTCAATGTTTCCGCCTGTAATAGTAACATCTGATGATGTTAATGCACCTAAGAATGTAGCATTAATTGTACCAGTATCACCTGTATATACATCGCCTGTATTTGTTCCGTCTGGTTTGAATACAAAATATCCTGTGCTATCTTGATAACCAAAGAATCCTGTTTTATCGTTTGCTCCATCGTGCCAGCGGAATTCAACACCCCTGTCTTCTGATGTTGCAGCAGCAGGCGGAGTAACACCACCGATTGTTAATATTTTATCATCAGTTCTAATATTTGTATAGAAGTCACTGTTTGTACCAGCAATACCTCTAACAAGTATACCTGCATCTATTTCAGCATATTCGCCTACGTGTAAATTCTTGTAAACACCTACACCACCTTGTACAATTAATGCACCTTGATCTGGATTATTAGATTGTGTAGTGTCTGTGATATTTGTTACGCCTTGGATAGTAACATCATTAAAGACAGCATCTCCCGGAACATTACTACCGATATCAACATTGTCAATATTACCAATTGCTGTTGGATTAATTGTTAAGCCACCAACTGGTGCTATAGTAACTGCGCCTGTGCCAGTTGGAGAAATAGTTACATTTGCATTCGCAGGACTTAAATTAATTCCTCCAGTAAATGTTACTTCGTTTGCACTAATGTTTCCGCCTACATTTAAGTTTTCAACAATGCCTACGCCGCCGTCAACTACAAGAGCACCATTTGTTGTAAGTGTGCTGCCTGTTGTATCAGTAATTGTAGTTAAGCCACTTGATGTAAGTGTAGTAAATGCACCAGAACCTCTATTAACAGCACCGATATTCATTCTATCAATACTACCAACTACTGCTGGCACTATAGTAATTGTACCAGTTCCGCTCGGCTGCATACTAATATTATTATTCACAGGATCTACAGTAAATGCGCCATCAATTTGTGCATTGCCTGTGATTGTAGCATCAGTAGCAACACCAAGACTTCCGTCAATGTTAATATTGCCAGTTGCTCCAATACCTCCAGTTACTTGTAGTGTACCTGACGTACTTGTTGTACTCTCTACACCTTGTGTAAATGTAGTAGCAGCATTAGATGTTAGTGTAGTAAATGCACCTGTGCTTGCACTATTAGCACCAATCGCCATGTCGTCCATTGCACCAACTGTACCAGGACGAATAGTAACAGTACCAGTTCCTGTTGGTTGAATACTAATTGCTGCCGCAGCACCATTTATATTAACGTTTGATGTTGCAGAAAATGTACTATTTACTGTAGCTGTTCCAGTAAATACGCTGTTTTGTCCAACATTTAAGTTTTGACTAATACCAACGCCGCCTGTAACTGCAATTGTACCAGTTGCACTATCAACACTTGCAATATTGCCTGAGAATGTTACTTGGTCATTTGCATTTAATGTTGTAAAGCTACCTGCTGCTCTATTTGTTGCACCAATTACAGTATCGTCAATATTACCGCCGTTAATATCAACACTTGTTAAGTTAGCAATGTTTATTGCAGCAGTTCCGTCTATGAATAAATTATTCCAACTATTGTCTGTGCTACCTAAGTTTCTTAGTCCGTCTTGATCAGGCAAAATATCACTATCAACTACACCAACAAATGTAACTGTATCAGCAATATCGTTACCGATGTCTAAGTTACCACTAATAGTAACTTCGTTTTGTAGATCAACTTTACCTACACCATTAGAAGTAATTATAACGTCTTGGTTAACTTCAGATCCAATTGTGCCGTCTGTAATAACAATTGTGCCATTTTTAAATGGTACTCCAGTTGTACGTAACTCAGTTGCACTTAAACTAAAGCGTTCTGTACCAGCAATAGTCATAGTAATTACATCTTCGTCAGTACCTGGTGATACTTCAGGAAGTATAAATGTGTCGTTGTCAGCGTCTCTTACACCGCCCAAAGGTGTCCACTGATCAGTATAACCTTCAAACTGTGTTTGGTCTGTGTTAAATCTTATTTGACCTTGTGCACCTGATGGTCTTGCAACTTCGCCGCCTACCGGTACTTGGATAGCTTGGTCACCTTCAAAGATAACTAACCCAGTCCCGTTAGGTTGTAATCTAATATCTCCAGCAGTGTCAGTTGTACTAATAGTATTTTGTGTAAAGTTTAACTGATCAACTGATAAGTTTGGTACTGTAAGTATTGCGTTTGCTTCGTCGTATGTAAAGCCTCTATTACCTTGGATAGTTCCTGTAACATCAACGAACGGTACTTGTTGATCACTAATATTTTCAATATTAATTTCTGCTGCAAATATTTTTGTATCAACATCTAATGTTCCCTTAATTGTTTGATCACCTTTGATGTCAACATTACCAGAACCTGCGCTGAGTATAATATTATCACTACCTAAGTTAACAGTAGTACCAAACATACGGAATGTTTCGTCACTTGTAAAGTTACCAGTTGTAGCATCAGTAAACACAATTCTTGTTTGAGGTATCGCAGGTACGTTTATGCTTCCTAATGTACTCAAACCAGTAACTGTATTTGTTCCTGCTATTGTTAAATTTTGTCCAAAGTTAACATCTGTAACAGGTACTTCAATTGTACCAGTCGCACTGTTTAATACTAAGTTTTCTCCAAATCTTGCTTCAATAACTGCATCATTTAGATTTCCGATTGCATCAATTAACAGTTGGTCATTTGTTGAACCTATTTCAACTTTATTGTTTACTCGTATTCTGTTAGCAACAAGAGTTTGATCAACTCTTAAATCATTATTCGGAACAGCAACTTCCATTTCACCAAATGCAGTGAGGTCTAAATCATCACCTGTTGCAAGTGTAGTAATTGTATTTGTTGCAATGCTTAAAACACCATTATCAATTGTGCCTGCTACAGTTAAGTTGCCGCCAGTTATTCCGTCGCCGTCAATTAGTACATTATCTGCTGTTACAAAGATTTGACCTGAACCAGCAGCTCTAAGTTCAAGATCGGAGTTTGTTTCTGAAGTTGATATTACGTTACCAATAATGTCAATATCTTCAAATCTTGCACTTGGAGCACTTAATTCAACATTAAACACAACTTGATCTGAATCAACATTGTCAACAATAAGTGTACCACCTATACGCATATCTCCGGGTACTTGCACTACTCCAGTACCTTGTGTTTGAAGTGTAATATCACCGTCGGTTAATAAACCTGAAATTGTTCCATTTATTATTTCAAGATCGCCAATTTGTGATTCAGTAGTTTCAACTCTATGCATTTGCATATTAACTGCGCCGCCATCTGACTTTCTAACTTGCATTTCGCCAGTTGGTGTTGCACCAATTTTTATATCATTTATAAACAAACTACCGCCTGATAAGTATAATGATCTCCATTTCTTATCAACTGCGCCTAAATCGTAACCTGTTGTTCCGTCTGAGTCAACTGTAGGAACAACATTTCCTGTCATTGATATATCACCGGAAATATTAAGTGCTGCGCCGTCCCATGTAAAGTTAGCATCTGAAGCTAAGTTTCCGCTTCCTGTTATAAACATTACACTGTCGTCTGCAAACGGTAAGTTAACTGTTCCAGTTGTAGCCATGTTACCGTTTATAGCACTAATAGTAAATTCTTGCCCTGCACCGATACTTAAATTAGTTTCGTCGTATATAAACGCTGTATCTGTTTTTAGTTGGTTATCTTGATCGCCTGCTGCTGCTGACGTAATATACGGAATACCATTTTGAGATAAGTCAAGTACACGTAATGATCCAAAGGCTGCTTGTCCTAATGCTCCACTGAATACATTTGAACTATCTGTAGCATCCGCAATGTAAATAAACTCTCTAACAGCACTACTGTCGTCAGCACCTATAAATGCTGATTTTATAGTTCCGTCATTGTATGTAAGTTTTAAACCTCTATCAAATCCGTCAGCAATACCACCTGATCCTAATTCTAATATAGGATCAGCTACTGTTACAGTTGTTGAATCAACCGTTGTTGTTGTACCTTGTACAACAAGGTCGCCTGCAACAATAAATTGTCCGTTATTATACGGAGCAACAGTAAGATTACCAAGGGATGTACTAATTGTGTTGCCGTCTAACAGTAATCCAGAAGCAGGACTACCTGAATCTGTAGTAATTTGTAATCCATTACTATCTACTTTTACACGGGTAATATCTTCAGTAATGAATAGTAATTCGTCATTGTCTGCACCCGGCGATGTTTCTGCACTGATAAATGTATCTTGGTCAACATCTGCTAATCCGCCAAGTCCAATCCAATCAATACCGTTGTATCCTTCAAAACGCACATCGTCTGTGTTAAAACGTATTTGTCCTGTTTTACCTCGAACAGTACCTGCAGAAGTATTCAACGGAATACTATTAGTTTCTGTTGTTACCATTCTAATAAACAAAGAACCAAGTCCTGGTGTATTTTCGTTTGGTTTAAATGTTATAGTATTGCCATTTGTAGCACCATTGTTTATAACAGCTGGGTTTCCAGTAATTGCGCCGCCAGTACCAGTTGCATCAATGTTCTTAATATAAAGATCTTCACCTGTGCTGTTAAGGATATTAATAACATCGCCAACATTAACATTAACCGGAGAAGTAAGATCGCCTGTTGCTGACATCGTGCCTTCACCGGAATCATACGAAATTGTAACATTATATACCGCAGGTGTTGCTACTGGAATTTTTGGTCTTGCAAAAGTGTCGCCAACTGGTAATGTTATTGCTGAAGCAAAATCAAAGTCAACAAACCCACCGTTACCGAGATTTGATATATTTAAATTTTGATATGTTTGTTCAGCTGCTAAGTAACCATCTTCTCTTTGTAATTCCCATGTACCAAGATATAAACTACGGAATGATTTTTCTTGTGTACCTAAATCGTAACTTTTGCCTGTTACAGGAGTAATATTGCCAGCAACTGTTATGCCGCCGCCAACATTCATTAACGAGTCATTAAAGAGATCAATGTTTAGATCTTCACCGGATGTTGTAACAGCAATAGTATTATTATCAAAGAACAAATCATCGATTTGTAAACTATTAAAACTCGAACCGCTTGCACCTGCACTTTGACTAAATGTACCTGTAACTGTTAAATCACCATCAACTGTAAGTGTACTATTTCCTTGATTAAATGCAAGTTCTGCTGCATCCACAAGTAAGCCGTTTGCTGATGCAAAAGGTATTCTTCCTGAAGTTAAATTACCAAGTTGCGCACTGCCAACGTCAATACGTCCTGGACCACCGCTGAATACTTCTGATGTATTAGTAGCGTCAGGAATAAATGTAAAGTAACCTGTGCTTTCGTCAAATCCAAAGAATCCATCTTTTGCTGTTACTCCGTCATGCCAACGGAATTCAACACCTCTATCTTTCGAATCATTAGAAGCAGGAGCAGTATCGCCGCCTAACGTAATTATCGGATCGTCAACTGTTACAGTTGTACTATTAACAGTTGTTGTTGTTCCGTTAATTTGTAAATTAGCATCTAATATAATTGTTTGAGTATTGCCACCTGTGTGCGCAATAGTTGACCCTGTAAAAGTTAAGTTATTTGCAGTAAGAGTAAATCCGTCATATGTTAAGTTTGCACTATCTTCTAATGCTCCGTCAATACCTGCAAATGTTACTCTGTCATTTGTAAGATCTGATATTTTTGCACTTGCAACTGTTAAGTCGCTGCCATCAAATACCATATTAGCACTATCTTGTAGTTCTCCGCCTGTGCCAGCATAAACAACTCTTGTATCTGTTAAGTCGCTAACATTTGCACTTGCAAGATTTGCTTGTCCGTTAACATTTAATGTACTTGAACCTGTTGTGTAAGTTAGATCTACATGATCTTCTATTGCTCCTGCTGTACCTACTACTGGTATTCTTGTAGCAGTAAGATCACTAATTATAGCACTTGCAAGAGTTGCTTCGGTTGTAACATCAAGATTAGTTGTAACTGTATCTCCTGTTACAGTAAGTATACTACCGTTATATTGTAAATCAGATGTGTCTCTTAATTCACCGTTTGTGCCTGTATATACAACTCTATTAACAGTTAAGTCTTCAACATTCACACTTGCTAAAGATGATTGCCCATCAACATTAAGAGTTCCATTAACTTGTACATTATTTGTAAACGTAGCAACTCCGGTCACATTCAATGGATCTTCTACAACCATCGGCGATGTTATTCTAACATTTCCAGAATCATTTCGAATTTCGTCGCCAGCAATTGTAATACTACCTGTTTTAATTTGTGTAGGATCAACAATAGTAGTATTGCCGCCATCTGTAAATGTAATACCACTTATACTTTGTACATCAAAATCACCGCCTTGAAAACTAACACTACCTGTTTCTTGATCAACAAGAAATAAGTCACCAATTCTAAAGTCGCCGTATTGGTCAGTACTATTATAAAATACCTTACCCCCATTAGCTTCAGTAACTTGATTTGCTGTAACTACTTCTGAATCAATATTTTCAAAAGATTTTCCTGAGCCAATATATCCAAAGTCATGACTTGATAGTCTTAATCTTACATCAGGTCCATCTGCCTTAACGCCTGCTGCTCCGTATACGTTTGCACTCGAAATACTTCTTAGTTCTGCACCAAAATCTTTTCTATCATAAATTGAAATCGATGAAGCAGTTGCACCACTTGGTGTTGCTGAGATAGTTTGTGGAGTAAAATCAAATCCGTCAAACGCATCTTCTCTACCAGCTATAACAAGTTTAGCTTTATTACCTGCTATTGCTTCTGCACTTTCAATTTCAACTGTTACAACAGTTGATCCGTCTGTTGAAGTAAATGTTACTGTGTCATTTGCTTGGAACGTTCCGGCTGTACCGTCAACAGTAAGTTTAGTTTTACCATTATTAAAGGCACCCTTTGTACCTGCTTCAGCAAGTATACCTTGGCTTGCAAAATATACAAAACTGTTTAACCATTCTGCTCTTGCACCGTCTCTTAATACAAGTCCTACATTATTTGGTGAAAATATTGTAACGTCACTAAACAGCATAGCCGGTTCTATCGAACCTATTGCTACTTTAGAACCGTCTACAATAATTCCTCGTCCAGCATCACCTGCATCATATCCATAAGGATCATTAGCTGCATTAGTACCTAATCGAACAGACGAGCCTCTGTTTAATATTGTAATATTTTTTATGTAGCTACTTCTTAATTGTATTGCTGCACCAGGTTGATAGCAAATAGCATATCCTGATCCAGTGCCTACAAAATCATAAGTATAAACTTTACCAGTTTTTGTTGATCCGTCTCCTGGCGCACCAACGACTACTTTATTATTTCCAGCTGCAACGCTAAAACCATAACTATCATTATTTGCACCATTGCTTGCTACATAAACTTGTGGCTGCTTGCCATTTAAGAATATTGTATAAACTTCTCCAGTATCACTATTTGCAGAATATGCACCTGTAATAATTTTTTCATTTTCAATTGCTACATTAAAACCAAATCTATCATTTGCAGATGGAGTTGGGTTAGATGCTTTACCTATATAAGTACCATCTTTTTCATAAACGTAAACTGCGCCCGCACCGCCTGCATCACCGTATGCACCGATTGCAATTTTATTGTCGCCAATTGCAACAGAAGAACCAAAGAAATCACCCAACGCTGCATCTGGTGCAATAATTTGTATTTCATTAGTTCCGTCATCATTAAAAATATAAACTTTACCAGTATTAGAATTATTTGCAGGGGCACCGACTACTACTTTTCCATCGCCGGCTGCAACTGAAGTACCAAATCCTGTCGGTGAATCACTTGGAGTAATAATAAATTCATCTGTACCAGTTAAATTGTATGAATAAACTTTATCGGCTTGTGTACCTACAACAATTCTTGAATCTCCAATAGCAACATCATTACCAAAGTAATTAGATATTGCACTATCACTTGCTGTAATAATTACTTCTCCGGAGCCGTCTGTTTCGTAAATATAAACCGAACCTGTAAATGTAGTTTGATTAGGTGCCGCTATAACAACTTTAGATTCTTTTACAACTACAGTAGCACCATAAGCATCTCCGCCTGAACCGTTACTTGGATTTAGTACTACTTCGTTAGTTCCGTCTAAGTCGTAAATAAATGCACGACCTATTCCTGAATTAGCACCCCTGGCACCAACAACAATCTTATTATTACCTACAGCAACACCCCAACCAACTCTGTCGCCGTTTGCTGCTGAACTTGATGTAAAGGTTGCTTCTGTTGAAAAATCAACTTCTGGATTACCGTTTGGTTCCCATTCGATATTTTTAATAGTCATATCTTCAACAGTTACTTCACCATTGAGACCAAAGAAGTCTTTATTGCGTGTAGTTGCGTCAGGTTGTAGTTGTGTTGTTCTTAATCCTGAACCAATTAATTGTACGCCTGCTGGAACATCAATTGGCGTAATCTCTGTAAACGTCCCTGCCCCAATATAAATTGTATCACCAAAAGTAGCAACACTACAAGCATGTGCTACTGATGCAAATGCATCCATTGAGCTTTTGCCAGCATTTGTATCGTTACCATTAACTGTAACAAAGTAAGAATTTCCTTCGTTGTTATCAAAGTTTACGCCATTAATAATAACATTACCGGTGCCTGCACTATTAATAAACAAGTCTGTATTAGATGCAAGGGATTCAACTGTAGTTGCATCGCCATCGCCTGCAAGTCTTAAATTATTAGCTACAATTTCATCTACATCAAAACTAACTGCTGTATTACTAACTTCAAATCCGAGTATTTGTACAGTGCCGCCTGTGCCTGGAGATATAGTAAGATTACTTCCTACAGGAGAACTAATTGTTTTTGTAATAATATCGTTCTCAACTGTTAAGTAATCTGTATTTGTAGTACCAGCAACATCAAGAGCAGAAACTGGAGTGCCTGTACCAATGCCAATTCGTCCCGTGTCAACATCTACTTTAAGTATTGGTTGTGGATCATTTATTGTATTTTGTATCTGAAGATCAACACCGTCTCGGGTAAGTGTTGACTTGAGTAATGGTCCTGATATTCTACCTAAATTCGTTGGCATATAAACTTCTCCTCCACGGCGATCTTGTCGCTCCAACCAATTTTTCAGCGTTAGCTCTTTGCTGGTTGACCACAGTTCTTTAGCGCATTTTATTATGCGTTATTGTATTTATCATGAAAGTAAATTTATAGTCTATAAGAGTATGTTAACGGCCCAGGCCGTGTATTACAGTAACGTATTCGTCCAATGGTGGAACTTCGTCTGTAAATTGTACATAAGACGAGCCGCCGCCGTTTGTAATTATATAATTTATGTTGGGTATTTGTATTACATTTCCTACAAATACCAGTACTTCTTGCGGATCGGTATACAAAGGATGATCAGGATCACCTGTATTAAGAGGTCCAAAATCTGATTCTACAAAATCGCCCGGGCCAAATCTTTCAACACTGATCGAAGTTTGTTCTTTGTATCTTAACTCTCTCCATTCACCGTTTTGATAGGCTTCAAATTCGCTATCATCAGTATTATATCTAAGCATTCCTTCTACTGGTGTTGAAGGACGTTGAGCTGTTGTTCCTTTAGGTACAGTAACAGATTCAGTAGTTCCTAATATAACTTGCTTATCTGCATTTACTGCAACTGAATTATCAGTTACACTTTTAGGATTTAGATCAGGGTTTTTAATAAACTTCATATCTTATAGTTCCACATAACTCATTGTAACATTCAATGCACTTGCTGTATCACTTACTGCAATAATTTTATCAGCTGCGCCTCCAACGGGATCAAACCCTAAAACTAACTTTTCTGTATCGAGTGTAAAGGTATCTCCTGCACTAATCGATACATCTTTAAGTATTGTATTTTGATCTCGAGTTGTTTGATTAGCATCGTTATAATCAATTGCGTAGACTGTTAGTGTTGCGGCAGCAACACTTGTGTTTGTTACAAACATAACAGTAATAGCAACCGATGCTCCTTGATTACCGTCTAAAATATTAGTGTCTGTATTGCCAATTGTTACATTTTTTAGTGCCATGATTTACCTCTTAAAATAAAATTCCGAATAATATTGCTTTTGACTTGCTAACAAGCTCGTCTCTTTTTTCTGTTCCGTCTTTAGTGTTTGCAAAAAACACTCCAGTGTCTCCACTGCCTCTTGGTTTGGTGTATAGTTTTGTTCCTTCGCCTTCGCCTGGAGCATTAGGATCAATTCCGTCTCCAATGTAAGGACTTTGAGAAATAATTAAACTATCATCTACTCGTACACTGTTTGTACCAGTTGCTGCAAGAATGAGATCTTCACCAGTATTGTTATCACCAACTTGAATAGTTGATCCTGATATAGTAACACCGTGTATTTGTGTTTGTTCGGATGTAAATACAGTAGTTAATACATCATTTGCTGTTAAATGAACTTCGCCTCGACCTTGTGGATCTGGGCCTGGATCAATCACTTCTACTTTTGATATACCTTTTTCTATTTTATAACCAAATGTTGAAGTAATCTTTGCTTCAACAAAGTCGACTACTGCTTTAGCATTTGGAATAACATCATCAGTATTTTCAGTAAGTAAAATTGGTGTTGTTTGTGTTACTCTTGATGCGCCATATGACGAATCTAATGATCCGTTAATATAAGCAAATACTCCAGTTTCGTAGGCATTAGTACCTTTTACTAATACTCTACCACTGCCGCCGCCGACTAAGTTTAAATCGTCGCCGTCTGAATCAATATCGTATGTTCTTATTCCTAATACTCTTGTTGGATTATTTGTATATCTGGCAACAAAAAGACCATCTGAGTTATTACTACCTAATCTTGATTCGTACCAATTACCTATATTTTCTGCATATACCCATTCAACGTCACCAGTATTTGCACTTCCTCTGTCTACTTGTATTCCAGCAAATCCTGAAGATACTTCTGTAGCAGTTTCATTTCTATTTAAAATAATTACGTTATCTTCAATTTCTAAATTTACTGTGTCAATAGTTGTTTGACTACCAGTAACATTCAAGTCACCAAGAATGTTAACTGTGCCAGAGCCCGTGTCTAACGTAATCTCTTGGCCAGAGTCAACTTTTATTTTATAGTCTCCGCCACCGGTAATTTTTAGAAATTTTGACATTCTTTATTCCTATATAAAAAGTAGGGGGAACTTAATCCCCCTAATCTAATCTTAGTCAGCTTCGAAATCGTCTGCACCAGTGAAGTCATCAGCTGTACCAGCTTCTTCAATTTCAACTTTAGCATCATCTGTAGCGTCATCAAACGACCAAGCAATCTTTGTGCCTGAGTCAAGTGTTACCATACGTCCTGCAATTTTAACTACTTGACGAGCTGTTCCGCCATCGTCTTTTACAGTAATTGTCATATCACCTACTGCTAAAGTACCTTGTGATTTGTCAACTAAGAAACAATCCATTGTGTGAGTACCATCATAGCAACGGAACTTTTTAGATCCTAATTGCTTTACAATCCAGCCGTTTGCTTCTGTTTGTCCTGTAGCACGATAACGTACTTTAATTTCATTGCCGCCTGCTGTTGGCTCTCCGAAAAATCTTTTATTAATTGGTCTTCCCATTTGTTTTCTCCTATAAAAAGTAGTCCTATTCCCGTTCTATGGGCTACGCTGTGGGTACAGCATAAGTCTGCTTTGCAGCACACTATCTGACACAAGTATTTATCAAAGGTTTAAGAGAAAAGAAAAAAGGCATACCGCATTAGTGGGTACGCCTTTTAATAATAAAGTGATAGGTTGGACTCTGTGAATACCAACAACCCCTTAGTAGAGCCACGCTCAAATCAGGGAACTTCATATTAAACAGTTATGTTTAAAAATACAACTTCGTATCTCTACGCTCTTGCATTGCCACTACAGCTATGAATCAAGTTACAACCTCTACGGATTGCCATTCCTTGCACTATCTAATCTAAACCGTCGTTTAGCTTATGTATTAACTATAACAGATAATAAATATAATGTCAACCACTTTTTATAAAAAAGGAGAAAAAAATGCGGTTTAAAATTATTACATGGGCCGATGTATCAATCGACGATGATAGATACGGTTTAACTGATCATCCTGTAAAAGACACTGTTTCTAATGAAGTAAGACTTTGGCATTCGGGACAAGAAAGAGTACGCTCAACAGATATTACAATTGAAGATTTTAATACCTGGGAAAAAATAAATTAAGTCGTAAAAAAAGGCGCCGGAGCGCCTTTTTTAATCTAATAAAGTTAGACTTAGCTAAATGTTACGCCGTTGGCGATATCAACTTTACCTAAGTAGTCAGCTGCATTACCCAATGACGATGCAGTATTGTTTAACTCAGAATATCCATAACGAGTCATGAAGCTCACAACTGGTTCGAATGTATCTGGGTCAAGTACAACACCTGAACTCATTAATGGGATATATGGGCAATAGAATGCCGCTGCGTCTGATTCACTTGAACCTTTATAACCAACAAGTACTGGTGCAGTATCTGCTGCATATGTGTTAACATATACTTTCATTGCATTGTTCAATGTACCAACCATTTTAGTGTTAGTTGGTGCTTCGAATGTACCTTCTGTTGTTCTTGCGAACGCTGAAGTTGTAGCAGACTGTAGGATAGTTAAAGCAAATGGTGATACCACTGCCCAGTTACCTGCGCCTCTACGTGTACGCTGTGCAATCAAGTTTGACACTCTGTTGATTTGAACTGCAAGTGCTGCATGTTCGTCACCAACAAAAGTAGCTGTACCACTTACGGCCGTTTGGTCGTATGTTTCAGCTGCTGATCCTGCTAATGCACCTAAAGAAGATAATACTTCTTGGTCAATCTCAGCAGTAATCTCTTGTGCAAGAGCTGCCATGATTTCTGCTTCCACATCAATACCATGCTGCGATTGAGCATCTTGAGCTGCTTCAAATGTCCAGCGAGCTGATAGCTTGCGTGACTTTGCTTCCACAGTCTGTTTCAAGATTTGGATTGACAAACGGTTGCCAGGAAGTGCTTCCTGTGCTGCTGTTGATGCTGCTTTATCGTCTACAGCACCGGAATAACCTTCAGCAATTTTGAATGGGCTTAACGCTTCATCGCCTGCTGTTGTGTCTGTTCCGTTGGTGCTGTTAAATGCATCAGCGTAACGTACACGCAAGGTGTGGATTTGACCCACAGGTCCAGTCATTGGCTGTACGCCAACTAATTCGTTTGCGATGACTGTTGGCATCACACGTCTGATCACTGGAAGGATCACACGATTTAATGTTGCGACATTACCGGCAGAGGTTGCACCTGCTGTTGCAGCTTCTGAAAGATACTTGCGAGTATTTTCAAGAGTTGAAGCCATTACAGATTTCTTGTTGCCATTTAGGCCTTCAAGAAGTGCAGTTTTTGTCTCTTGCCAGCGACTTTCGAGTAGTTCTGACATTAGTTTCTCCTTATATTCCAGCAAGACGACGGATGTCAATAACTTGACCTTGATCGCTTGCTTCACTACTAATTGTTTTGTTTACTTTGTTGCCTGTTATTTCTTTGCCTTCTACTAATGCCTTTTTCTTTGCTGGAGCGTTCTTACCATTAATTACTGCCGATAAGTACTTGTTAAACGATTCTTCTAATTTAGAAGTTTTAACTGATTCCAGTAAGTCTAACATAATCTCTTTTTGGTCCTTGCTTAAAGGTCCAGTAAGATCATTTATTTTGCTTTTACGCTGTGCGCTTTCTACTACACGAGCAATCTCTTTATCTTTGTGTTGAATAAGTGAAGTTGCAGTATCAGCTTTTGCTGATGCTTCTGCAAGTAATTTATCCTTCATCTCGACAACTTTCATAAGTTTAGCAGTTTCCGATTTTTCGTTTAGATGACTTGTAGAATATTCTGAAGCAAATGCTTCGAATAATTTACGTCCGAAGTCGTTTTTACGAGCTTCATCGATGTCTTCTTTAAGTTGCGAAATTTCTGCATTAAGTGACTTTTTAACTGTTGATTCAACAAGTTTAGCACTTTGTTTAATGAACGATGTTTTGACTTTTTCAAAGTGTGATTTTGCTTCACGGAGTAGACGCACTTTTGTTTCTGCAAGATCTTGCTTGTCAGTGTGGAACTCTGCAATTTCTTTTGCTAAAGCTTCAACTACAAATTCTTGTAGCTTACCAAAGTTTTCTGCAATGTGCTTTTGGTCGTTATGCAATTCATTGATTTCTCCTGCAAGTTGTTCACTTACAAAACGTTTCATTAAATCTGCATTTTCACGCATTGCAACAGCATATTTTGCTTTTGCTTCTGCTAATTGTTTACGATCTTCAACAAATTCAGCAACTTCCTCAGATAACTTTTCAGTCATCATAGCGTCAATTGCTTCAACCATAGTTGATTTATCATGCTCGTATTTTTGAGCAAATTCTTCACGTAACGTAGCAGTTGCAGTAAGATGATTTTCTTTCACCTTAGCATCCCATGCTTCTTCGATTTGAGCTCTAATATCTTCTGAAACTACATCATTTTCAAATAGTGTTTTTAGTGCATCAATCATTACTTTCTCCTAAGTTATTGGAGTTTGTTGATCATATTGATCAACGATTCCTTTAGATACTTTTGTGCCTTGTCATCATGTTTTGTTGCCTGTGCTAATTCGTATGCCTGGTACCCTCCTCTACTATTCATTAAATGTTCGTAGATTGGTGTTGGGTATGCACCAGGGGCGCTTGGCTGAGCCACAACGTCCACGGTGATTATTTCGAAATCAGAGACGGTGTTACTGCCGTCTTCTGCTACATTTCCACTACCTCTCGATGAAACACCAAGTTTAACGCCGCTTTCAAGCATTGTCTTTACAAGTTGTCCCATCGGAGTTGGTAGTATTTTTAGTTTACCATAACCGTTTGCATCGTCCATCCACATTTCTGTAATCATGTGCGAAACACGGTCTAAGTTAATATTTAGGCCTTCTGGATGATCAACTTCTCCGAGAACACTATATCCTCCAGTTATTTGATCATTGAGAGTTTTGACAGCCCTGCCAATTTCATTTATAGGATACGTTCGCTGATTAGCGTTACGTACTCCGCCCTGAATACAAATTCCCTTCATAAACAGGTCTTTTCCTTCGTTGGCATTCTCAACAACTATTTTAGCTTGATCGAATGTCAGATGCTCTCGTAAGTTTCTCATACTTCTTTCCTAATTAAGAACCGATAGTGCTCTTTGCTGTTGCACCGCTTTCACCGGATCCCTTTTTTTCAGCGCCGTGTCCTTTAGGTTGTGCCTTCATTGACTTCGATGCCTTACCGCCTGGAACATTTACATTGCCAGCTGTTTCATCTTTTGCTGAATCTGCTGAACCGCCTGTTTCATCAGCGCCTTGAGCAAGATTACCTGCTGTGCCGCCCATGTCATTTTTACCAGCTACTGCTGATTTTGTTCCATTGGTTCCTGTATCACCCATTGTAGCTGATACTTTTTCAACGTACTCACGCATTGTTTCCCCTACGCTTTTTGCTGATTCTTCTACTTCTTCATCTGATGCTTCTTCTACTTCTTCATCTGATTCAAAAGCTATTGCTTCTTCTTCTGCTTCGTCGTCTGCATCCATGTCCATTTCTGGCTCATCTTCTGCTTCGTCGTCGCCCATCATTTTTTCAAATTCTGCTTTTAAGTCATCTAAAGCATCTTCAAGGTCTACAACACGATCTTCGATATCTTCGTCGTCTTCAGCATCTGGTGCTTCGTCGCCGTCCATTTCTGGCTCCATATCACCCATCATGTCATCTGCTGGGTCACCGCCCATATCCATTGGGTCTGCTTCTACTTCAAACTCATCTAAGTCAAAACCTTCTTCAACTTCTTCGTCAGTTGTTTCTTCAACTTCTTCGTCTGTTGCTTCGTCTAAGTCTTCATCTGACTCTTCAACTTCTTCGTCAGTAGCTTCTTCTACTGCGTCTTCATCTTCTAACTCTTCAGCTAAAAGATTTTCATATATATCACGTGATTTCTCTACTACTAATTCATGAAATAATGCTTGCGCACCTTCACGGTCTTCATTGACAAGTAGCTCGAGCATTTCTTCGAACTTATTGCGATCGGACATTTTTTTCTCCTATAAATGAATACCTACACTCGCAGGTATTAAGCTGTCATAATGTATTTACATAATAGAAGGATTTTGTACGTTAAATAGGCGAAAAACTGGCCATTTTTCTTAAAAGTTTATAAATCTGGGAATATTTCTTTAAATTCAAAGATATTTATGTGATGTAAGTTGTTGATATGTTGTAGTTTATCTGGTATAAACCCATAACTTCTTGTTAATATTCTGTAATAATTAATGTTACTATGAGATGTTATAGTTTCCATTGTCTGACGTTCCCAATTACCGAAGTATGTATAGACTGCTTCTTTATCCTTATAATTAAGCGTTGACCCGTAAACATTATTTAATTTTTTATCTTTGCTCGAGTAATCAAATCCAAGTATATAAATGTTAGTATGTTTATGTTCACTTGCCATCCATAACGCTGTTGGGCCACTACTCCATCCTCTACCTGGTCGAAAAAAATTTACATTATATTTTTCATTATGTTTTCTCGGATTCGTCCATACATTTGTTTTGTCTTGTATGTTTGAATCTACAATTTCCTTTAACATTGGAGGGTCAACTGCAACAAGATAATCAGGAATCATGTCTCTATAAAGAGCATTACACCCGTAAGTTGTGCCGTATTTTTTTAAGATTTCAATATTATACGATAATCGACTTTTGCCGTTACCTATCATAAATGCAGTGGACATATAATATATATTTTAAAAGTTAAATTTCGGCAGCAGCATTGGCAGTTATGCCATACATTTGTCTAACAAATTCTAATTCTTTAACTTTTTCTTCTTCGCTAAACTCTGTAGCTAATCTTGCTTTCTTAATATCTTCAAGACTTAGTCTTACTTTTCTTGTATCAGATCTTTTACGCTTGCTTTCTTCATTAGGAGCAAACGATTTGTCCATTGTTGGTTCTTCGGACTCTTTATCAAAGTAATATAGTTCTCTTAGTATCATATTATTATTTATATCGTTTGATCCGTTGCTGCGGTTTCGCCACCACCACCGCCTAATGTATCACCTGTAGTAGTGTCAGGTGGAGCTTGTTCTCCGCCCTCTTCAGAATCTCCAGTTGGTACTTCTTCTGTGCCAGCTGCAATATCTGCATCTAATCCGCTACCTGTTACACCAACACCTCTCATTGATGCATCTGCATCATCTTGCTGTACTGTAAGATCTTCTTCGTTTTCTTCTCTCCACAAGCGTTCATTTTCAGCTATTTCTTGATCTGTCATTCCTAAGAAGCGTTTCATAGCAAAACGATTTGAAATATATGGTATAGCACTCATTTGTGAATATGTTGGTACACGAGCATTATCAAGTTCAGATTGTCTGTATGCTGCAAAGTTTTGCGGTGGCTCAAACTTAACTTCAAACATTGCTAAGTCAAGATTAATTCCTTGTTCATTTAAGTATTGTTTAAATTCACTATCAAAAACATGTCCAACTAAACTTTGCAATCTTTCACAATAAGTATTAAATCTTAATTCTTGTATATAAGCAGTTCCTACACGACCATCGTTAAATTGACTTTGTCCATCATCTGCTGCTGTTGGCAAGTAACTACTTGGAATACGTAAGCCTCTAACAAGTTTGTTAGTAAAGTATTTTAAATCATCAATTTCACCTAAGTTAGTACCACCCGGAAGTGTTTCAACTTTTGATCCACGCCCTTCAGCAGTTTGTGGGAAAAAGTAATCTTCGTTAATTGACAGAGGATTGTATGAACTGTCTATGACATTTTTGCCGCCTCCTGTCGCCGATGGGATACGTCTTTGGTGTATTTCCGTTTTGACTCTCTCCACAAACTGCATAGCAAGGTGTGAAGGCATGTTGCCCACATCAACGTAGAATACTCTGCGCTCTGGCGCACGTTGTACTCGATAGATAATAATAGCATCTTCGAGTAATTCTTTTTGTTTGTATACTTTAAAAATAGTTTCAAGCAATGAGTTACCAAATGGATAGTTGTTGTCTAACCCTTCACTCATACTTAAATGTATTATATTTTCAGCATCAATAGCATACTCACTGTCACCTTGTTGAAATCTCGACGATGTAGTAGCTGACGGATCTGGGTTACTTCCTACCATGCCGCCCGATGTGTATCCGGCTCCTGCGCCAGTTGTATTTGTTATGTTTAATTTAGTAGCAACAAGACTTTCAAAGTTTAAATTAATATCTTTAATAAAATATTGTTCTGGATTTTTGCCTTCACTTTCGTTTACAATTATCTTAGTTACTTTAGAAGGGTCAACATAAAACCATTTTTTAGTTTCTGGATCTTTTATAAAAAATGCATCGCCGTACTTGAAAACATTTCTTAGTATTCTAAATATTCTTCTATCAAAATTTTGAAGTTTACACCACTGTAACAAGTATTGGTGTATTAAACTTACTTCTGAATTAGTACCTTGTCTTCTAAACTTCAATCTAAAAGGTAAATCAGTGTCATCGTCTTTTTGTGTACAAAATTCAGCAAGAATGTCCAGTGCAGCATTAACTTCTGAATCTTGATCCATTGTTTCATATTGACTATAACGATCAACTCTGTTAGGCGCTCCTACATAAACATCAGGAAGATATGAACTATAATTAGTGCGAGCAGGGCCTGGACTATTTGCTATACCACTAAACGGACTATTCATTCCGCTTTCAGATCCAGTAGCTACTGGTGTAAAATATTTTTTCCAACTCATTTATTTTCCTACGTACCTGTTCCGTGGAACAAATTGCCTGTTATTGCTTGCGTTGCCCTTACGCTTTGTTTGTTGTAAACATTACTTTGTGCCAGTTGGGCCACTGCCATACTCATAGTAGTATTTAACTCTTCTAAGCGTCTTACCACCTCTTGATTGGGCTCTTGACTGTTATATCGCCTATCTTCTATGTTATTGTTTGTGTCTTCAGAATTAGGCATTGACACATTGTTTAAACCTTCAATTACTTTCAACATCTGAGCTTCGGCACTTACTATTGTTCCTAACATTAGTTGTTCCATATTTCCAGCGGCTGCAAGTACCTGCTGTGCTATATTACTTAAAGGTACTCCCATTGTATCAAGGCCTAATCCCGGTGTGCCATTCATAAATGAGTCAAGAGTACCATTATGGAATGCAGCAAGTAATTCGCCTTCTGGAGTATCTTTAGGAACAACTGCTTCTTCTCCATGTAGTATAGCCGGAGTACCTGCACCAAAGTTTCCAAATAATTTTCCTGTTGCTCCGAGTGTACCATCGCTAAACGGTATTTGGTCTTTAAGATAATCCATTATTCGAGATAGCGCTGATACATTATCTCGTGTACCTTCATCAAGTAACCTTTCAATTACCGGATTGTTTTGTCCTGATACAACTCCAGCTGCAACTGCTGCTGCTAACGTGTTAATACGATCGCCTTTCAGTGCATCAAATGCTTCTGCAGCAGCGGGTGATACACTTAATATGTTTATATTTCGACTTGCCTCTGCTAACAAACGTTCCGCAGCAGACACTTCATCTCCAGTACTGCCAGTATCTTCTATTGTGTTTTGTGCTTCTACGATTTGAGCTAATGCACTCTCAAGTGTAGCTATATCTGCCTCATTCATACCAAATGCATCTGGATCAGCTAATATGGTGTTAATTCTATCTTCAATATTGTCACTGCGTAACAGTGTTTCTGCTGCTGCATTAAGAACGTCATTCATTACTGAAGGGTCGTTCATTCCTGCAACTGTATCAGATATCGCATTTAACCCGGTTAATACTTCCGGTCTTTGGAATAATTGTGTTAGTTCTGTGCGGAATGCACTACTTGCATTTCTTAAAAATAGTTCTGTTTCTCTGCTAACATTTAGCATAGCGTTGCCGTCTTCAAGTTGATTTCTTTGATTTTCTCTAAGGTCTGCCATTACTGCATTTAGGCTTTCATTAAAGGTAGTAAAAATTGTAACTGTTTCGCCTGTCACTTCATCAAGCTCTGTCATGCTTTGACGTAGGTTATCTATCAGCGGTCCAACTTCTTCAAGTGCGTCTGCTTGAACTCTTGCTATATCACTAACGGCACCAAGATTTGCCACTTGTAGATTTTTACGACTGTCTGCTTCTGCCGCAGCCGAAGCATTAATTTCTTGTGCAAGTGTTTCCGCCCTTGCACGTCTTTGGTCTGCATTTAACGAGTCGTCTTCCATAATTCCTGCAAGTTGGCGTACTAAGCCAAATGTTTCACTGTTTAGTGATGCATATGCTGCTGTTGTTGCATCTAATGGTACTCCAAGTTGTGTAACTTGACTTAACAAGTCTCTAACTACTTGTGGTGATGCTTGTAACGCTGTCTGAGCTGCTGTAAAGGCTTCGCCTGCACCTTCAATACCATCTTTTTCAAGCAAACGTATTTTTGCTTGAGTTGCACCTTCTTGCAATCTTGCTCTTGCTTCGTCTCTAATTGTGTCTACATTTTTTCCTGTGAGCTTTGCTAATAAATCTTGCGACATTGCTAACGCTGTTGCACTTTTGACAGCATCGGCACGCTGTTGTTCTGTAAGAAGTTCACGTCTACGTGTTAGTGCAATATTATCAGCAAGTAATTCATTCATAGCTTCAAAGGAATAACCTAAGTTATATAATGATTGTACATTTGCGCCTTCATCAAGTTCAAATAATGTTCTTGATAATTTAGCAAACTGTGCTCTACCTTGAACAACTCCGCCTGCAAAACCTGCAAAATTTTCTGAATTTTCGCTTATAATTTTATTAAAGTCATCAAAACTTATTCTTGCAGCCGCAGCTTCCTCTCTTAAATCATTTAGATTGCCTGCTGCACCTGCGCCTACAGAACTTAAATCTCTAAATGCATCTACACTTGATTCCATATATTCAGCAACTGCTTTACCGCCCATTCCTACCATACCAAAAGTTCTTGATAGAATATTTCCGCTACCGCCTAATGATTTTTCTAATACCTCAAAGCCGTCGCTCATTCTTGCATTGCCTTGGGTGAGCATACCGGCTGAACCTATAAGTGCCGAACCAATTGAAGATGCAGCGCCGCCAAGTAATCCAGCAGCTTTGTTTAGTACAGAAGTTAATCCTGAACCAATGTTGTCTATAGCACTTTGATCAGAATTACGATTACCTTCTGCAACTGCTTTTCCGACTGCGCCAGGTAATGCATCGCCAAATGAAGCTAAAGTTGTTTCTCTTGCTACTTTATCAAGTGCTCTTACAATTTTTTCTACTTGTTCTTCTTCCACGTGCCAGACCTTTTATATACTCATATTTCTTATCATAAATATGTTATATGTATTTACCAAGGATAAAAATATGAGTAGTTTTCTTAATGAGTTTAAAAGACAGCCAAAAATATTTCTCGACTTACCATGTCAGGGAAATTTCTGGCAAGAAGGGACATTAGAATCTTTTTCTAATATTCCTATATACGGCATGACTGCTATGGACGAAATACTAATTAAAACTCCTGATGCGTTGTTTAGTGGAGAATCAACTGCAAAAGTTATAGAAAGTTGCGTTCCTTCAATCAAAGACGCTTGGGCAATGCCTTCATATGATCTTGACTTTTTATTAATTGCAATTAGAATTGCTACTTACGGTGAAGGCATGGATATAGAAACAACGTGCCCGTATTGTAAACAATCTACCCAATCAACAATAAATTTAAATATGTTATTGGAAGATTTTATTTCTAAAGATCCGATACAGTCATTTTCAATTAAGGGACTAACAATTAATATTAGACCGTTAGCTTATCGACAATGGTCAAAATTTAATATTGACGAATATACTATTCGTAGACAGATATTAAATTATCAAAAGCAAGAACTTGATGATATCGAAAAAGAAAAAGTCATTAGAGAGCTATTAGACAACTTGTCAGCTCTAAGTTTAAATACTGCGGTAGCACAAATTGATAGTATACAGGGTGCAGACGGTCAGAAAGAAAAATCTCCAAATGAAATTTTAGATTTTATTACCAATACAGACCAATTGTTTTACAAACAATTACAAAGCAATATTGAGCGTATCAAAGGTGAGTGGAGTCTTCCTCAAGTTGAAATTAAATGTAACAACACTGAGTGCGAAAAGACATACAGCACAAATCTAACGATGGATTATTCAAATTTTTTCGTAAACAGATCTTAGTACTTCCGGAATCTGAGATCTTAGAGCTTGCAAACCGGTATGAAGGCGAAGCTAAACAAATTAAAAATGATATGTATCGTATTGCTTGGTATATGCGTGGAAGTTTAACCTATGACGATATATTCTACAAGATAAGTGCTGAAGACAAAGAAATAATAAACGGAATTATCAAAGAAAACATAGATTTAACAACTAAAACTAAGATGCCTTTGATTTAATTGCGTTCCTAACTTTTATTATTTCTTGCTTACCTCTTGGATCTTTTACAATATCAGCAAACGATTTTTTTATCTCAGCAGTAGCATCTGATTTCATACTTTCAAATACTGTATTAGCATCTTCGTCAATCGATTCTGCAACGCCGCAACTTCTGTCAATAGCTGCTGTTAGAACATTACCTGTATAATGTCCAATAAAACTTTGTACTTCAGGTTTTGTTATTACTCTTTCAACTATATAGCTTATTACCCAACTGGATCCCATAGCAATAGCTGCTCCAACCCAACCTGCACCTGGTACAGCAGCAAGAATAGTTGCTATAGTTTTTAAAAATTTAAGTGCAGCTATTCCGCCTGCTAATCCAGCAACAGTAGTTGCAATTGCTCCTGTTACTCTTATTCCTACAGTATTCCTTGCTAACGCTACGGATGATTCAGACCTGTTACAGTTTTTGTCTGTAAGTAATGTTTTATAGTCACTAATTGATTGAAGAGTAGCTTGGCTGAGACCGATGATATTTATAAAAGCAAACACCCAATTTGATCCACCGCCAAATCTTCGGAGTAGTTTCATTACATCATCCTTTGACATAGTTCCTCGCCTACGGGCATTGTTTCCGTTATTACTATTGTTTCTGTTATTACTGTCGTCAGGACTTTGTGCAGGAGTACGTCTTGCTCGTTCTTGATCTCTAAATTCTTCTGCAGAACCTTCGTCTGGAAAAGTTCTTATTGTTCTGTTGTTGTCAGTGTCAATTACATTAAACCCAGCAGGCTTACCGTCAGCACCCAATGTAGCAGACGGCGTTATCTCAACAGTTTCAAATATTTCATAGACCTTCATGATTCATCCTTAATAGTATGTTATGTGTATTTATGTATTAACTTCGTTAATACAAGTTTTCGTTAACACTCAAACTAAACACTTCGTTTGTTGATAGAAGTAAATGAATATAAAGATATAAATGCATTATTACGAATGTAATAATGTTTAAGTTTCATGTAGATTGTTTCAGTCAGACGGAAC
>Ga0209557_1000156_pt1 | contig 43378 bp, 43 predicted proteins | sample SaaInlV_120m_DNA_4_FD_184672 | JGI IMG/M metagenome (GOLD analysis project Ga0209557, IMG submission 184672) | Marine microbial communities from expanding oxygen minimum zones in the Saanich Inlet - Saanich Inlet SI074_LV_10m_DNA (SPAdes) (version 2) | ecosystem: Environmental > Aquatic > Marine... | reverse complement strand
AGTTGTGTCGGTGTTCCGCGGTGCCGGGCAGCATCCGCAGATCTCAAGTTGCCCGGCCCCAAGTTGCCAGCCCCCAAGTTGCCAGGCCCAAGGACCCAGGGCACAGAATGGCAAGGGCTCAGGCAAATTTTGACCCTTAGGCTGAAATCGCCATATCCTGCGCCGAAGTGTCCGGTTTGGGATCACGCAGCACATATCCGCGCCCCCAAACAGTTTCGATATGGTTTTCGCGGCCAGTGGCTTCGCTCAATTTCTTGCGCAACTTACAGATAAATACATCAATAATTTTCAGCTCAGGTTCATCCATACCGCCATAGAGATGATTTAAGAACATTTCTTTAGTCAGTGTCGTGCCCTTGCGTAGGCTCAGCAGCTCAAGCATTTGATATTCTTTACCAGTCAAATGCACCGCATTCCCGCGCACTTCCACGGTTTTTCCGTCCAAATTCACCTCGATATCACCGGTCTTGATGATAGATTGCGAATGCCCTTTTGAGCGCCGAATGATGGCGTGAATGCGTGCGATCAATTCCTCGCGGTGAAACGGTTTGGTCAGATAATCATCAGCGCCAGACCCAAATCCGCGCATTTTATTTTCTGTGTCGGTCTCGCCGGAAAGGATTAAAATCGGCGTATCGATACGAGCGACACGCAATTGGCGCAGAACATCATGCCCGTTGATATCAGGCAAAACCAAGTCGAGCAAAATCAGGTCGTAATCATAGAGCTTCGCTAAATCAATGCCTTCTTCCCCTAGGTCCGTCGTATAGACGTTAAAGTTCGCATGCCCCAACATAAGTGCAATACTTCTAGACGTAACAGGATCATCTTCAATCAAAAGTACACGCATAAAAATCCCCAATATCAGCTAAAAACATCCTGAAATAAACTGGTTAATTTAACGTTACTCATAAACTCGATTTCTGTAAACTATTGATCAAATTAACGATACTTTTTCAAGGCCGTCGCACGCAGCGCCGACTCGCCGTAGCGGGCAACCGCTGTTTGCCAGCTGCAATATTCATCTTGCGTCAAATCATAGAGACGACAGGCCTCTTCCAATGAGATGAGCCCAAAACGTACGGCTTTCACGACCACCGCCTTGCGAGAGGCGACCCAGCGCTTTGTGGTGGGCGGCGGCAGGTCACCACGGCTCAAAAACCCACCATCGGGCAGCTGAACCGTGCGAGGACCGGGAACCTTACGAATATGCATGCTGCGAGCTCCTTTCTCGCCGCCAATTGACCGCAAAGCACTTAATGTGTTGTGAAATGTATTGTGGAGCGCGGGAATTTTGTTATTATAATTTTGCTAAATTCTGCAGGACTGAGCACCTCCCATGCGCCACGAGACCCCTTTAAATTCCCTTGGTTTTGCCAAGGCACCCGCCGACACGCGGGTGGTTGTAGCCATGTCAGGCGGGGTTGATAGTTCGGTTGTTGCGGCGGAATTAGCGGCGCAAGGCTATGATGTTGTTGGTATTACCCTGCAACTTTACGATCACGGAGCCGCACTCGCAAAAAAAGGCGCCTGCTGTGCTGGCCGTGATATACATGATGCGCGCCGCGTGGCCGAAGAGCTCAATTTTCCGCATTATGTATTGGACTATGAAAACACGTTTCGCGAAGCGGTTATCGACGATTTCGCTGAAAGCTACCTTGCTGGGGCCACGCCCGTGCCTTGCATTCGCTGCAATGAGCGGGTGAAATTCAAAGACTTGCTGCAAACGGCCAAAGATCTTGATGCAGATTGCATGGCCACAGGCCATTACATCCAGCGCAAAACCGGTGCGAATGGTGCGCAATTGCATATGGCCGCAGATCATAATCGCGATCAAAGTTACTTTTTGTTCTCGACCACCGCTGAGCAACTCGACTACCTGAGATTTCCCTTGGGGCATTTGACATCCAAGGCAGAAACGCGCGCTCTGGCGAGCAAATACGGGCTTGGCGTGGCCGATAAACCCGACAGCCAAGATATTTGTTTCGTGCCAGATGGAAATTACGCCGCGGTGATCGAAAAACTGCATCCGGGCTCTGCAAAGCCGGGTGATATTGTCGATCAGAGCGGCAAGGTCTTGGGAACCCATAACGGCATTATCCACTATACAATTGGCCAAAGGCGCGGACTTGGCATTGGCGGGTTGACCGATCCAATCTATGTGGTCCGTTTGGATATTGAGAACCGACAGGTGGTTGTCGGACCGAAAGAGATGCTGGCCACGCGGCAAGTGCGACTAAAGGAGGTCAATTGGCTTGGGGATGAGCCTTTGACGGCCCAGTCCGAATGGAGCATCGCCGCCAAAGTCCGATCCACACGCCCGCCGCGCGACGCTGTTCTGCGCCCGCTGTCTGAGACCGAAGCGATGGTTGAGCTGATGGTCGCCGAAGAGGGTGTCGCCCCGGGTCAGGCATGCGTGTTCTATGATCCCGATGGGAGCCGGGTTTTGGGCGGTGGCTGGATCACCCGCGGCTAAGGCTACCCAAGACCTCTCAGCACCGCGCGCGCCGCGCAATAGGGCAACTCCGGATCCCCTTTGCCAAGGCGTGTCATCGTCGTTTTTATGGCCTGCGCCTGAGCGTCCGGTGCATCCAAAATTTGCTGTAAGGCAGGTGCAATGCGCTCAGCCTTGCAATCTTTTCCAATAAATTCTGGCACAGCGCGGGTTTCTGACACCAAATTGACCAAAGTTACCGTGTCTATTTTGAGCATCGCACCGATTACCAGCCGTGAGATAAAGCCCATGTCATAGGCAATCACCATCGGCGTGCCCGCCGCAGCCAGCTCCAGCGATACGGTGCCGGAGGCCGCCAATGCCGCTGTCGCAGCGCCGTAAGCAACAAGGCGCTGTTCAGCCGCATCCGCCGCAGTCAGCCCGGCACCTGTGACCAGGACTGTATCTTGCGCAAGAGCGTCAATTTCAGCCCGCAAGAGAGGCTCCAAATGCGGCAAGGTCGGAAAAATAAGTTGAAATTCTGCAAAACATGGCTGTGCCACGACCTTGCAAAAAATGGGCAAAAGGCGCTTTATTTCTGAGGCTCGAGATCCGGGCAAAACCACCAAAGACCTGCGCGCTGGATCTAAGCCGAAATCGGCCTGAAACTGGGCAATCTGTTTGGATGTGACCGCGGCCTGCGCCGCGACCGGGTGACCTACGAAATCACAGGCCATACCCTCCGCTTGCATATAGGGCGGCTCAAACGGCAATAGCGCCAGCACATGGTCGATATAGGCTGCCATTTTCTTGGCCCGTCCGGGACGCCAAGCCCAAACGGAAGGCGCCACATAGTGGCAGGTTCTAATCGACGGGTCAGCCGCTCGCACAGCCCGGGCCACCCGCAAGCAAAAATCAGGGCTGTCGATCGTGACCAATATATCTGGCTTCCACGCCAGCACCTCCGCAACGGTCTGATCCAAGCGGCGCTTAAGGGCGAAATATTTTGGCAAAACCTCCGCCAGCCCCATGACCGAGAGCTCCGCCATATCAAATAAACTGTCCAGACCTTCGCTCTGCATCTCCGGCCCGGCGATGCCGCGAAAGCGCACATCCGGTTTAAGCTGACGCAGACCGCGCATAAGCTCCGCCCCGAGCCGATCGCCGGAGGCCTCACCGGCCAAAAGGAACAGTTTCACAGCTCTGCCTCACACACCCAAAGAAAAAGCCCCAAACGATCCGCCTCTGTGATGACATCTGGTAAATCCAGCGCAACCACTTCGCCGTGCAAAATCGCAACGCCCGCCAAGCCTGCCCGCGCGGCCTGCGCCATCGTTTCCGGGCCAATGGCCGGCAGGTCAACGCGCCGCTCTTGGCCAGCCTTCGGAGCCTTATAGAGCACACCGCCCTCGGGCCAATCGGCGGGGCGCAGCTCCGATAGGCTGGACAACATCCACTGGGTGCCCCCAAAAGCTTCGACAGCCAGAATATGACCGGATGCCACCACGCAGCCCTGCCCCATATCCAAAGGCGAGAGCCCTTCAACCACCTGTTGAGCCCGTGCCACATCTGCCCGATCTTGCGCGCCTGGCTGGCGGATGCTCAACACCCCCACAGGCGGTAGGAGCGCTGGGACAAGCTGAGTGAAGCCAACAACTTCAAACCCAGCCTCTTCGAAAATATCAATCACACTGCGCAGGGCGGCATCATCACCACCCGCAAGCGCCGCAGCAATCTTTGCCACAAGGGGCTGCGTTGCCGCGTCAATGCGCTCCGGATCAATCTTGGGCCGCCTAATCGCGCCTGCAAAACAAACCTGCGCCACCCCGCGCGCTTTCAACAGATTTAGGAATGTTCCCAGTGTTTCCAGACGAAACGTTATGTCCACGTCTAGCCCCTCGGGCTCAAATTGTTCCAGAGCCGCGATCACCGGCGCGTGGGAGCTGTTGCGAACGATCAGCCCAGGCAAGGCGCCCTGCCCGCATATAAGCGCCAGCATCCGTTCAACCCGGTGTCAAAAACGAGCGACCACTGTCGCCCAGAATAAAATCGACAATCTCCTGCACATAGGCACTGTCGGTTTCCTCACCCAGTCGTTTCGCCCGATCCTGAAACGCACCTTCCCCCTGGGCCAGCATCTGAAACGCAGCGCGCAGAGCCGTGATGTCTTTGCGATCCACGCCACGGCGCTTGAGTCCAACCAAATTCAGACCATCCAACTCGCCTCGTGACGCCTGCACCAAACCAAAGGGAATCACATCATTGGTCACCATGGTCACAGCGCCAATAATCGCACCCCTCCCCAGGCGCACGAATTGATGCACGCCGCAAAGGCCGCCTACAATCACCTCGTCTTCGATGATCACATGGCCGGCAATGGCGGCAGAATTTACAATGATGACCCGATTTCCCAGACGTGCGTCATGGGCAATGTGGCAGCCCGCCATCAGCAAACAATCATCGCCAATCGAGGTGACACCGCCGCCTCCTTGAGTGCCCAGATTGATGGTCACATGCTCTCGGATGGTATTGCCTTTGCCGATCTTAAGCTGTGAAACTTCGCCTTTAAACTTCAAATCCTGTGGAATTTCCCCAATCACCGCAAATGAGAAGATCCGCGTGTCTGAGCCGACTTTGGTTTGCCCGCGAATAACCACATGCGAGCTGCATACCACATTTTCGGCCAGCTCCACATGCGGCCCGATCCAACAAAACGGACCAATTTCACAGCCCGCCCCAATGCGGGCCCCTGGCTCAACAACCGCTGACGGATGAATCTGTGCGGTGCTGTCTATGCTCACTTGCCGGTCTCCGGCAAATCCATCATGGCGGTAAATTCGGCTTCTGCTGCCATCTCACCATTGACCAAGCCACGGCCCTTAAATTTCCAGATTTTAGACCCGCCGCGGAGGGTCTCCACATGCAATTCCAAAACATCGCCAGGCACAACTTTACGGCGGAATTTGCATTTATCTATGGCCATAAAATAGATCAACATATTCGTATCTGCCAAGTTATGGGTCACCCCGACCATAACCGCCGCGGTTTGCGCCAGAGCTTCGACGATTGTGACACCCGGCATGATGGGCGTGCCGGGAAAATGGCCTTGAAAATGAGGTTCATTCATCGTGACATTTTTGATCCCACGCGCCGATTTCACCCCGTCGATATCTTCGACACGATCTACCAAAAGGAAGGGATAGCGATGGGGGAGGATTGCTTGAATCAGTTGGATGTCAGCGCTTGCGAGTTCGGTCATGTCTATAATCCTTAATTTTAGTAAAGCTATCAAACCCTGGCGCGCCGTGCAACATTTGCCACAGCTGACTTACCAGCCGATATTCTGCGCGCAGGGGGCAACGGAGGTTTAATTATCAGCCAGATAGGCCTCATCAACCCGCTCAACCAAAAGTTCTGTGATGTCGATGCCCTCAATGCTGCGCAAAATTGAGCTTTTCTCCAAAATCACCGTCGCATTGAATTGCTGCATAATCAGATCGAAAAAGGGCTCGATACGTTTGAAAAACTGCGGTTTCAGCCCCTTAAATTGCTCGTCGACCTGCCGTATTTTTTCAAGCCTTGCGCTGCGAATTTTCTGCACTTTTGCATCAAATGCAGCCGCGGCGGCGGCGAATTCTTCAGCAGATAGGTTCGCACGATCCTCTGTCAGCTGTAGCTCTTCATCTTTCAAGGCATTGAGAATGAGCGTATTTTCCGCAGCTACGTCTTGGTTGTCTTTGCGGAACTGCTCGCGCATGGATTTGCCATAGATTGAGATTTCATAGGCCCGATCAAGATCCACCACCAATATAGATGTCTCCTGAGCCGCCAAAGGCGCTCCGAGGAATGTCCAAAACAAGATGAGCCGCAGCACAGAAAGCCGGACTGACCCGGCGCAGGCAGCCATCAAAAAGACGTCGACACGGTGAGATCGAAATTCTGCTCAACGTCATGTTCTGCCGTCTTAACCGCATCCGTGAAGTTGAAGCGCAGCGGACCAATCGGCGTGTTCCAGAAGATCGACACACCCGCCACCGCGCGCAGGGTGAAATCATCGTGGAAAATTGTATTGGCCGGTGCTTGGCCGGTCCCAGAGCCCACATGGGCCGAGTTTAAGCCCCATACGGAGCCCGCATCTAAGAACGCGCCAAACTCAATGCCGTATTCTTCGGGCAGACCGATTGGAAATTGCGTTTCAAACCGCGCAACGGCGTAATATTCACCGCCAAGCGCGTCATTAATTGAGTTGCTGCTGTCCACTTCGCGCGGGCCGAGACCGCCGGGCGCGAAGCCACGAAACAGGCCAGAACCGAGGAAAAAGCGATCCGTGACCCGACTTGAGCTGCCACTGGCATAATTGAGCGCACCGCCTTCAAGCGTTGCTGTGACTTTGAAGTCCTCATTGCGCACATAGGTTTCGCCGCCCAGTTTCACATTCGTGCGGACAAATCGCGCATCTCCGGCCAGTCCAAAATCTTGGGACAAACGGAGGAACATCCCGGCTTTCGGATTTAGACCAGTTCGGCGGTTGTCAAAAGAGTAACTATAGCCCAGGCCAAAGGTTTTGCGGTCACCCTCTGAGGCTTCTCCGGTAATAACGGCTGAGCTTGTGGTCACATCTGTCAGCTTTTCTGTTTCATAGAAGAATTTCGGTGTCAAAAATCCAGATTCGCTGACCGGAAAGCCCAAAGCCGCGTCAAATCCGACGGAACCGGTATTATACCGGGCGTTGTTCTTGCTTGTGCCTTGGTAATCAAGCCCAAAACTCAAACTCAAATCGCGGTTGTATAGCGACGGCTCTTTGAAGCCAAAATTAAAATTGCGGGTGCTTGAGGTGGTGTTGACGCCAAAACTGGTGGCTTGGCCCCGTCCCAAGAAATTTGCTTCGCGAAAACTGGCCACCAACCCGACCCCATTGGCGGAGTTATAATTGGCACCGAATTTCAAGCTGCCGGTGGGCTTCTCAGTCACCTCAACTTTGATGATGCGTTGATTGGGCGCAGACCCCTCCTGGGCGGTTACATTCGACCGTGCAAAGAAGCCCAGAGCCCTAATCCGTTCTGCGCTGGCGCGAATTTCACGCGGGTTTAGCGCATCGCCCTCAACGATTTTAAACTGTCGCCGGATTACCCGGTCCAGTGTGGTCGTATTGCCGGCAATATCAATCCGCTCAACAAACACCCGCGGGCCGCGAGATAGGATAAAATCAATATCCAAAGCCAAGCTTTCATTGTTACGGGTCACGCGCGGCTCAACACGCACGAAATCAAGCCCCAGCTCCAAAGCGCGGCGTTCCATCCGCGCAATCGTACTTTCGACCAAGGTCGGAGAGTAGATATCCCCCTGCTCGACTTTGATCGCCTTTTCGAAATTGGCCGCATCTACATCTTCGAGGCTTGATGTCGTTGTAATCTTGCCAAAGGAGAATTGCTGCCCCTCTTGAACGCGGAAGGTGATAAAGAAGGAATCGCGGGTTTTGGAAAGCTCTGAGGTCACAGATTGAACTTGAAAATCTATGTAGCCGCGTGATTTATAAAAATCAGTCAGAACTTGTTTGTCGAACTCAACCCGGTCCTCAATATAGGTATCGCGCTGAATGAATGCCCGCAGAAGGCCAGCTTGTTTGGTGTTCAAAACACGGCGCAAACGCCGGTCGGAGAATTTGCGGTTGCCAACAAATGAGAGCCGTTCGATCTCTACAACACCGCCCTCAACGATTTCGAACACAACATCAACCCGGTTGTCCGAGCGCCGAATAATACGCGGTTCAACGGAAGCGGATATACGGCCCTGATTGGCATAGGCCTCAGCAATTGCATTGGCGTCATCACGCACTTGGCTCACCGAATAGACCCGTCTTGATTGCGAACGCACCAAAGCGCTGAGCTGTTTGCTGCCAAGCCGGTCATTGCCTTCAAAGACCACTTCATTGACCGTCGGAAACTCTACAACTGTGACCTTGAGACGGTTGCCCTGCACCTCGGCTGATACGCTTTCAAACAGGTTAGAGGCGCGCACGCGCTGCACCGCATCATTGACCGCACCGGTGGTCAAAACAGCGGGCGTTTCAATCTCTGTGTAGCTGCGAATGGTTGCCGTCTCGATCCGCCGGTTGCCATCCACGATTATTTCGTTGATTTTAAAATCATTTGCTTGCGCCGCCTGCACCAACCAGAGGCAAGAGATCATCATCACACCAAAGGCGCGGACCAAAATATTCACCCTTGCCGTATGAGCTCCAAAAAGTTTCATCACAATTGTCCCTGTTGATGACCTGATTAATATTTCGTCAACTTATCGCCTCGCCGGCAATGTGTCAAAACCAACTGCGCGCCAATTACCGAATTTTGCGAGGTTTTCAGCCATTGGGCCGAGTTACGGGCAGATGAAATTCATGACCACTGCGAAGGCTGTCAGCGATAAAACCAAAAACAGTCCAATCGTCATCAAAACCTGCACAGCGGAATCACTTGGTTTGCGCCCCGTGATTGCTTCATAGGCGCAAAACAGCAAATGTCCGCCATCTAGGACCGGAATGGGAAAGAGGTTCATCAAGCCAACCGCGGCCGACAGCCCCGCAATCAGCGCCACAAAAGGCATCGCCCCTTGACGTGCCATCTGCCCAGCCGTTTCCGCAATCGCCACAGGACCAGAAATATTACAGGCGCTGATCGAGCCCAGAATCATCTGCTTCAAACCTGCCAGCGACAGGGTAATAATCGACCAAGTGCGTTCCACCGCCGCAAGCACCGCCACGCCAAAGGGCAATGGGTCCGTGCCCGGCTCAAAGAATGTACCACCAGAAATACCTACCAATCGCCGGTTCACAAAATCGCCATTGGCGCTGGGTATCGCCACCGATTTAGCGGTCAGGCGCACATCAAACTCTGTGCCCGCTCGCCAGACCGAAAACTCCATTTCATCCCCATCCGCCTTAGCGACGGCCTGTTGCAGCTGGGAAAACCCATCAATCGGCAGCCCATCAATCCGCAAAATTACGTCTCCAGCCTGTAACCCCGCCTCGATCGCAGCAGAGCGCGGCTGGACCTGTGCCACCAGAGCCGGGAACGGTACGGGCCCAACCACTGAGCGACGAGCGCCATCGCGCAACACTGTATAGCGCACGGGTGCCTCAAGCGCCTGACCGATCGTCGCAAAGTCTTCGTAACTGCGCACCTCCTGCCCCTCAACGGCTAGGATCTCATCTCCAATCTGGAGGCCCATTTCCCCAGGCACCGGGGTTAATTGGGCGATTTTCAAACTGCCATCATATTGGCCATGCCACATGAAAAGCCCGCAATATAGGATAATCGCCAGGATAAAATTGAACACAGGCCCGGCCGCCGACGTCGCAGCCCGCGCCCAGATTGGCGCCCCATGCATGGTTTTGCGCCGCTCCTGGACGCTCAGCTTCGGCAAAAGCGCCGCATCAGGCGCGCTGGCAGCACTGGCATCCCCTTTAAAGCGCACAAATCCGCCAAACGGCAGCGCAGCAAATTGCCACCGCGTGCCATGTTTGTCGACGCGCGACAAAAGCACAGTGCCAAACCCCACGGAGAAGACCTCCGCATGTATGCCGCACCAACGCCCAACGATGTAATGGCCATATTCATGCACCGCCACAATGACCGACAGGGCGACAATAAAAAAGAAGATCATCCAAATGAATCCGCCAAATGAGGCAGAGAGAGCCGCCATATCAAACATCAATTGTCCGGGCCCTTTCGCGCGTGGCTTGATCGGCTTGCAAAACATCGGTTAAGTCGCGCGGCACAGTGCTCAACAGCCCCGCGCGATCCATATCACCAAGTGCCTGTTCGACCAAAATAGCCATATCCAAAAATCCAATATCCCCAGCTGTGAAACGATCTAAAGCCACTTCTTTTGCCGCATTAAATGCCGCCCCCCAAAGTTTGCCCTGCTGCATAACCGCGCGCGCCAATCGCAAGGCCGGGTAGCGTGCCTCATCGGCCTCATAGAAGCGAAACTGGCCAATCTGCGTCAGATCCAAACGCGCAACATCCAGCGGTCGGCGCTCGGGATAGTGAAGCGCATAGCCAATGGCATGGCGCATATCCGGCGGCCCCACATGGGCCATCATCCCGCCGTCATGAAACCCAACCATCGCATGGATCAAACTTTCGGGATGAATAATCGTCTCGATCTGCGACTCGTGAACCCCAAAGAACTCTTTAGTCTCAATTAACTCCATGGCCTTGTTAAACATTGAGGCGCTGTCAATGGTGATCCTTTGCCCCATGGACCAATTGGGATGGGTTTGCGCCTGCGCCGGGGTGGCCTTGGCCAAATCCGCCTGCGGCCAATCTCGAAAAGCTCCACCGCTAGCCGTTATGATAATCCGCTCAACCGCAGAAATATCTTCGCCAATCAAGGCCTGAAAAACCGCAGAATGTTCGCTGTCCACCGGCAGAATTGTCGCCCCGTGACGCCGGGCTTCGGCCATCAAAATGGGGCCCGCAGCCACGAGAGATTCTTTATTGGCCAGAGCCAAGGTTGCGCCTTGCTGCACCGCTTTTAAACTTGGCGTCAGCCCTGCCACACCTACGATGCATGACATGATCCAATCGGCCGGTCGCTCTGCCGCTCGGGCGATCGCCTCGGCGCCCGCCTGGACCGCCACGCCAGATCCGGCCATCGCCGCTTGCAACTCTGGCAAGAGATCTTCGAAGGCCGTCACCACCACTTCGGGGGAAAACTCAAGCGCATCCCGAGCCAGCTGCGCAATGTTACGGCCTCCGCTCAAGGCCACCAAGTGATAGGCCGTTGGATCGCGCCGCAACAGATCCAAAGTATTCTGCCCAATGGAGCCGGTCACACCGAAGATGGAAACCCGGCGCGTCACGATAAAAACAACGCTGTCATCAGGCCAAAAACAGCGGCCCCACCAACAAAACCGTCAAAACGGTCGAGAAAGCCACCATGACCGGGAATGAGCTGTGAGCTGTCTTTGACGCCCAAGCGGCGTTTTACCCAGCTTTCTGCGATGTCGCCCATCTGCGCACCAAAGGCCACAAGTATCGCCACCGGAACGGACCACGAAACGCCCGTTACTTGCATGAGATACAGACCAAACAGACCGGCCAATACCCATCCCGCGACTGTGCCGCTCCAGGTTTTCTTAGGGCTGACAGCTGGCCAGAACTTCGCACCGCCAATCAAGCGCCCAGCGATATATCCGCCAATATCCGATAGGATGACGACAATGGCCAAGGCCACAACGCCAATGGAGCCAAAGGTCAGCGCCAAGGACCAAAAGGACAGGATCCCAATCGCCAATAGGGCACCATAGCCGATATAGAGCCTCCGATTATGCGCGATAAACACAGCTCCCAGCACGATGGGCAGAAACCCTGCAACAGCTGCCAGCAATAGACTTGGCACCAAAAAGGGCGGCTGGATCGCCAAGGGCACCCATCCCAAGCCGGCCAGAAGCGGAACGGCCAACAAACGCCAGCCCGTAAGGCCAAACATACGCGCCAATTCCCATTGCATGGCCACCACCGCCACCAAGCCCAGCGTCAAAACCCCGGCGCGGTCAAAATATAGCGCCGCCGCAAAGCACAAAAGCAATACAACCGCAGAGGCCATGCGCAAAGGCAGATCTGCCCACCGGTCCTGTGTCATGCGGGAATCGCTCCAAATCGGCGCTCACGGGTCGCGAAATTGGACAAAAGCTTTGTAAACTCGCCGGCGCTAAAGTCCGGCCAAAGCGTGTCAATAAACTCATATTCCGCATAGGCCGATTGCCATAATAAAAAATTGGAAATACGCGCTTCGCCGCTGGTGCGGATCACCAAATCTGGGTCGGGCAGCAAATGCGTGTCCAAATACCGCGCCAAGACCTCAGCTGTCACATCCTTTGCCGCCAGCTTGCCAATCTCCACATCCCCCGCCATGCGCTGCGCCGCGCGCGTGACCTCATCGCGGCCCCCGTAATTGAGCGCGATGGTCAGATGCACTTTTGAGTTGTGAGCGGTCAATGCCTCAAGCTCGTCCATCAGTCTGATCAAGGTTTTATCAAGCCGCAGGCGATCCCCAATGAACCGAACCCGAACGCCTTCAGTCACCAAATCACGGGCTTCACGCAAAATATAGCGTTTGAACAGGCGCATTAAACCGCCCACTTCCGCTTGGGTACGCTTCCAGTTTTCGGTTGAAAAGGCAAATATAGTAAGATGCTTAACGCCAATCGCCGGACAGGCCTGGACGATTTCACGAATTCTTTTGGCCCCCTCGTGGTGGCCGGCCAAACGCGGAAGGCCGCGCTGCTGCGCCCAACGGCCATTTCCGTCCATGATAATCGCAACATGTTCCGCAGATTGTCCCATCCATCAAGCCCGATCTAAACCATCATAATTTCGGCTTGCTTGGTCTCCAATGCTGCATCTACCAATTTGATCTGCGCATCGGTCAGGGCTTGGACTTCTGTTTCCCAGAGCTTCTGGTCATCTTCGGACATGCCAGCCGCTTTGGCCTTTTTAATCTGATCCATCCCATCCCGGCGGATGTTGCGTACCGATACTCGGCAGCTCTCGGCGTATCCTGCGGCCACTTTGGTCAACTCGCGACGCCGTTCCTCATTGAGCTCCGGGATCGGCAACATGATGATCGTGCCATTGGTTTGCGGGTTGATTCCCAGACCGCTCTCCCTAATGGCTTTTTCGACTTTGCCCACCAGTGTTTTGTCCCAAACATTGACCGTCACCATCCGCGATTCTGGTACATTGACGGTCCCAACTTGGTTAATGGGCGTCATTTGCCCGTAGGCATCCACCATCACCGGATCCAAAATAGAGCCGCTGGCCCGTCCTGTCCGCAAAGAGGCAAATTCGGTTTTCAAAGAGACCATGGCTCCGTCCATGCGACGTTGCAGGTCATCAATATCAATATCTAATGGGTCATCCGACATATTTTTTCTTTCTTGAGTTGGTTAACCGTGCACCTTGGTATAAGTTCCGTTGCCCGACAAAATCCCCCTGAATCCTCCGGGCTCATCTAACGAGAATACAATAATCGGTAAATTATTGTCACGCGCCAAAGCAATCGCAGAAGCATCCATAACTTTCAGGCGTTTTTGCAGCACCTCATCATAGGTGACAGCGTCATAGCGCACCGCATCCGCATGTTGCTTGGGATCTTTGTCATAAATACCATCGACCTGCGTGCCCTTGAAAATCGCCTCACAGGCCATTTCGCTGGCCCTCAATGTGGCCGCAGTATCGGTGGTGAAATAGGGATTCCCGGTGCCCGCTGCAAAAATCACCACCCGCTTTTTCTCCAAATGACGCACGGCGCGGCGGCGAATATAGGGTTCACAGACCTGATCCATTGGGATGGCAGAGACAACTCGAGTATGAACGCCCTGCTCTTCCAACGAACTTTGCATTGCCAGCGCGTTCATAACCGTGGCCAGCATGCCCATGTAATCGGCAGTGGTGCGCTCCATTCCCTGCGCAGAGCCCTGCAAGCCTCGGAAGATATTACCGCCACCGATGACCATGCAGATTTCAGCCCCAAGATCATGAACCGTTTTGACCTCAGCGGCAATCCGCTCCACGGTCGGAGGATGAAGACCGTATCCTTGATCTCCCATCAGAGCCTCACCAGAAATTTTTAATAAAACACGTTTGAATTGAACTTGGGAACCGGAAGTTTGGTGCATTGTGCCCTCATGCTATTTTGCCCTAAGATGTCGCAAAAATCGTCCAAGAGCAACGGCGTGTAACAGAGCAAATGCAAAAAAACGGAAAAATGCCATAAATGATGAATAAATCTTTGCTCTCAACACTGGGCGAGACCCGTCCTGTCCTGATTGCCGGGGCAACGGCAAGTGGCAAATCCGCCCTTGCGCTCGAGATTGCCGCACAGTTGGGAGGCGTCATCGTCAATGCCGATGCGCTGCAAGTTTATGCCGGTTGGCGCATTCTCACCGCCCGCCCGACCGCCGCGGAAGAAAGCCGTGCGCCCCATGCTTTATATGGCCATGTGCCGAACCCCGAAAGCTATTCCGTGGGCGATTGGCTGCGCGACATTGGCCCGGTCTTGAGTGGAGACAAACGCCCGATCATTGTGGGCGGCACGGGGCTTTACTTTCGTGCCTTGACCGAAGGGCTCGCAGATATTCCCCCCACCCCCGCCAGCATCCGCGCCCAATCGGCCGAGCTTCTGGCGCAGGGAGGCTTGCACACTATGCTGCAAGACCTCGATGCAGATACGCGCGCACATATAGATGTGCACAACCCGATGCGGGTTGCGCGGGCTTGGGAGGTTTTGCAGTCAACCGGGCAGTCTATTCGCAGCTGGCAGGCCAAGACCCCGCCGCCTTTGCTGCCCCTAAAGGCCTGTCACGCGTTACATCTCACAAGCCCGGTAGATTGGCTCAATGACAGGCTAAAGCGGCGCTTCGATATCATGATCGCAGAGGGTGCCCTAGACGAGGCCCGCAGCAATTTAGAAACCTGGGAGCCAAGATGGCAATCCTCACAGGCGATTGGTGCCCCTGAGTTGATCGCCCACCTGCAAGGGCAGATCAGTTTGGATGAAGCCAAGACCCGTGCTGTGACGGCCTCAAGCCAATTTGCCAAACGCCAAAGAACATGGTTTCGCAAGCGCATGGCCGCATGGCATGCTCTCGCCGCGGAGCAGCTCTAATCGGCTATGTCGCAAATAGACCATTGTGAAGAGAGCATTGCGGCGAATCCGCGGCAGACTATGGGCGTGATATCTCGAGCCTGCGCGCGACCCGAACTGCATAAGCATTTCGAGAAAAGCTATAGCCTTTGGTTTTTCACAGCGCAGACCTAAATATTTTGCCCGGAAGGTTTCTTGGAATGCCAAGGCAAGGGCTTTGGTTGAAACGAAGCTAAAGTGTCGGTTTTGCGCCATTCATTTCTAAATTTTACATTGACCTATAGCTCAATATGCGCATGAATGGTGGGCGATCAGATTGAGCTTAGAAGGTCCAATAAGCGACCCAAAACGCAATCTGTTTTGACGTTCGGTGTCACAGGGAGAAACACATGACCCAAAAAAACGATTTCATGCATCCAGCTGCAAAGATGTACGCTCAGGAAGTGAAGGCTGGCGAACTTGACCGTCGCGAATTCTTGTCGCGCGCAACAGCTTTAGGTTTAACAACTGTAGCGGCTTACGGCTTACTTGGCCTCGACACCCCAGCGCAGGCTGGCGGTCACGCGAAAAAAGGCGGCACCATTCGCATGCAGATGGATGTGAAAGCATTCAAAGACCCGCGCACCCATGACTGGACGCAAATCTCAATCATCTCAGCCGGTTGGCTCGAGTATCTTGTTGAGTATAACAGCGACGGTTCTTTTGAGCCAATGCTTTTGACCAGCTGGGAAGCCAATGCGAACGCCACACAATACACTTTGAAAGTGCGCGAAGGCGTGAAGTGGAACAACGGCGATGACTTCACCGCAGAAGACGTTGCGCGCAACATCATCGGCTGGTGTGACAAGAGCCTGGAAGGCAACTCCATGGCCGGCCGTATGGCGTCTTTGGTGGATGCAGACACGGGCAAAGCCCGCGACGGCGCAGTTGTGGTCATTGACCAAAACACCGTTCAGCTGAACCTTTTGCAGCCTGACATCACCATTGTACCTGGCATGGCAGATTATCCTGCGCAAATCGTGCACAAATCCTTCACTGTGGAAACGGCTCTGTCCAACCCGGTCGGAACAGGCTTCATGCTGCCTGACGAATGGGAAGTTGGCGTAAAAGCCTCTATCGTTCGCAATGAAGGCTTCGAATGGTGGGGCTATGCCGCAGGTAAAGGTGGTCACGTTGATCGGATTGAATTCATTGACTATGGTTCCGATCCTGCAACCCATATGGCCGGTTTTGAGTCCGAAGAATTTGACCTAAACTGGGAAACCACCGGTGAATTCGTTGAGCTCTATGACGCTCTTGGCCTTGTGAAATCCCAAGTGGCCTCTGGTGCGACGATTGTTGTGCGTCCAAACCAAGATCACGCGCCCTATGACAATAAGATGGTGCGCCAGGCCTTGGCGATGGCTGTGGACAATGAAGTTATCAACGAGCTGGGCAATGCCGGGCTTGGCGTTGCGGCGGACAATTGCCACGTGGGTCCAATTCACCCAGAGCATGACCCATCGGTCACACGCATGCCCTTTGATCCGGCCAAAGCCAAAGAGCTTATGGACGCCTCCGGCCATAGCGATTTTGAGCATGAGCTGCGCTCACTCGACACAGGCTTCTGGAAAGACACCTGTGATGCGGTCGCAGCCCAGCTGCGTGATGCGGGGATCAAGGTCAAGCGGACTTTGATGCCAGGCAGCACCTTCTGGAACGATTGGGCGAAATTCCCTTACTCAGCAACAAACTGGAACCACCGTCCCTTGGGTACACAGGTTCTGGGTCTGGCCTATCGCTCTGGCGAAGCTTGGAATGAGTTTGCATGGAGCAACGCTGAATTCGATGCATTGCTCGCAGAGGCCAACTCTTTGGCCAATGCCGATGAGCGCCGGGTGGTCATGGGTAAAATTCAAGCCCTGATCATTGAGGAAGGTGTGACCTGTCAGCCTTACTGGCGCTATGTGCAGCGTCACCATGTTGACGGCCTGGTCGGCTGCGACATGCATATCGCTTATCTGCCTCAAATCTATAAGTGGGGCTGGGCAGCCTAAGCCCATTTAAACCAGAAGGCCGTCCTCAAATTGTGGGGGCGGCCTTTTTTCGGCCGATAAAGCTATTACAGAATAACCAACGGGAATCCGCAACATGGGGATGTTTATCCTACGCAGAACAGGCGTTATGCTGCTAACCGCTCTGTGCCTGACATTCATTGTATTTATCCTAACGACACTTTACCCGAACTTGGAAAAATTGGCCAAGAACCAAGGTAATTTCAGAATGTCGGATGCGGAAGTTGCCAGCTATTTGGGCAACCGCGGCTATACACAGGGCAAATTCCAAAACTATGGTGAATGGCTGGGCATCCTGCCGGGCTATGTCATTGAGGGTACAGATGGAAAGACCCGTGGCCGATGTTCAAACCATGGCACGGTTGTGCCGGATGCGCCCAAATACTGCGGTGTTTTGCAAGGCAATTGGGGATTTTCCAGCGTGTTCAAAGAACCCGTCGGTGATGTGGTTAAAACGCGCTTGGCGCTGACCGGAAAATTGATGTTTTGGGTGATGGTTGTGATGATCCCCGGTGCGCTGATCATCGGCGTATTGGCCGGTATGCGCGAGGGCTCTCAGCTGGACCGATCACTCTCGACCGGAGCCATTGTCACCACGGCGACGCCCGAATATGTCTCTGGTGTGATTTTCATTGCGATTTTCACCTCTTCCGCCGTGGGATTGAAATGGTTCAAGGGCTCAGCCACATCGGCCATGGATAACGCGACACTTGAAAACTTCCTTCTGCCCGTTTTGACCATTGCCCTTTATGGCATGGGCTATATCGCCCGCATGACACGCGCCTCCATGACAGAGGTCATGACCGCCCAATATATCCGCACGGCCCGGCTCAAAGGCGTGAGTTTTGCCAATATCGTGCTGAAACATGCGCTACGCAACGCTCTGATCGCACCTTTCACGGTCATCATGCTGCAAATTCCTTGGCTCCTGAATGGGGTGGTGATTGTAGAAACCCTTTTCAACTTCAAGGGATTTGGATGGGTGCTGGTGCAAGCGGCCAGCAACAATGACATTGATCTGCTTTTGGCAGTGGCGGTTGTCGGGGTGATTGTCGTTCTATTGACACAGCTGATTTCAGATATCGGTTACGTCTTCTTAAACCCTCGTATTCGCATTTCTTAAGGAGACCAGTTCCATGCAACATCTATCCTGGACCGGCACCTTGGGTGTGTATCTCAACCCGCTGTTTTTAACAGCCCTTGTCTGTTTCCTCACTTTGGCGCTCGCGGCCGTCGCGCGGGGCTTTTCCCCGCGCTCAGATGGGCCGCATTTGATCAACCCCACCCCTCCCTCAGTCTCCCTGATCGGACCGAGTTTGGTGATCGGGCTGGCGCTTTGGCTCTTGAGCCTGGCGGGGGTCTCACTGCTTGCGCCGCTGGCCTTGGGCAATATCTGGATGTCACTGATCCTATGCCTGATACTGGGCGCGGTCGCGGGTTTTGGCCTGTTTCAAATTTCCGCTGAAATGATCTTCAAATTGGTTTGGTTGGCCTTTTACGCCACTTTGATCTTATTTGGCCTATACTTGGCCATCGGTCTGTTCGTAAAACCCGAAACCATGGGCATTGTTGGCGCCATTTCGCAACGTCTCATTCCCACATGGATCGCCCTCGCGGTGACATTTGCCCTGTCGATCCTCTTCAAACGCAAGTTGGGCCTATATGGCAAACTGTTTGACAGCCCAATCGGGATGATCGGATTGGGCTTGGTGCTGTTTTGGATTTTCACAGCGATATTCGGCGCCGGCTTTGATTGGATTGCGACCCACGATCCTTTGACGCAAGTCTCGGGCATGAAAAACAAACACCCAGGAATCCCTCTGCGCGGCGCAACAGAGGCAGATTACCCCTATTATCTGCTGGGCGGTGATACGCTTGCGCGCGACGTGTTCAGCCGGGCCATCTTCGGCAGCGGCATCGTGATTGTCATCGCACCGGCGGCCACGATCTTTGCCTTTATGGTGGGCATCACACTCGGCTTGCCCGCGGGCTATTTCGGCGGGCGTTTGGACACTGTGTTGAGCTTTCTGTCCAATCTGGTCTTGGCCTTCCCTGTGATCTTGCTGTTCTTCTTGTTGGTCACACCTGAAATCGTTGAAACCGGCCTGCCGAATTACTTGGCTGTGATCCTTTTCGTCTTTCCGGTGATTTTCATCGCCGTGGCGCAATATTCAAAAAACCGTCTCAAACCCGGCTTTTTGACTCTGCAATTCCCGATCTTGTTGATCATCGGCATTTGGCTCTACCTCAGCCTTGTGTCCGAAACGGGTAAGCCCGTCGACCTGCTGCCTCCTATGTTGGATTTGTTCGATGTCCCCGCAGAAATTTTGCTGGTCTTTGTATCGGTGGTCTTTGTGAACTCTCCCACAGCCTTCCGGATTGTGCGTGGTCTGACGCTCGACGTGAAAACCCGCGACTATGTAGCCGCGGCGCAAACCCGTGGTGAAGGCCCTTGGTACATCATGCTTTGGGAAATTTTGCCCAATGTGCGCGGCCCGCTGATTGTGGATTTCTGTCTGCGCATTGGATATGCGACCATCCTACTGGGCACTTTGGGATTTTTTGGCCTCGGACTTGAATCTGAAAGCCCTGACTGGGGTACAACGATCAACGCTGGACGCAAATTGCTCTCGGTCTATCTCGCCCCGCCCTTGGTCCCAGCCTTTTCACTTATGAGCTTGGTTTTGGGTTTGAATCTTCTGGCCGATGGCCTTCGCGAAGAAAGCTTGAAGGATTAAGTCAATGGAAAAGCAAGACTATAACGGCCCGATCCTTGAAATTGATCAACTCTCAATTTCGTTTTTCACGCGGCTGAATGAAATTCCAGCGGTTATGGATTTTAGCTGCACAATCGAGCCCGGTGAGGCGATGGGACTGGTTGGCGAATCTGGATGCGGCAAATCTACGGTCGCCCTTGGCGTCATGCAGGACCTCGGGGTCAACGGCCGGGTTGTGGGCGGATCTATCAAGTTTAAAGGGCGCGACCTTAATCTTATGTCCGATGAGGAACTTCGCGACATTCGCGGCTCCGAAATTGCGATGATCTACCAAGAGCCCATGGCGTCGCTCAATCCAGCCATGAAAATTGGCAAGCAATTGATGGAAGTGCCCATGATCCACGAGGGGATCAGCCAAGAGGCCGCCTATGCCCGCGCTTTGGAAGTGGTCACGGATGTGAAATTACCAGATCCCGAACGGATCTTGAAATCCTTCCCGCACCAATTGTCCGGTGGTCAACAGCAGCGCATCGTGATCGCCATGGCGCTTATGTCGAAACCAAGCCTTTTGATCCTTGATGAGCCAACCACGGCTTTGGACGTGACTGTGGAAGCCGCCGTGGTGGAATTGGTGAAAGATTTGGGCAAAAAATACGGCACTTCGATGCTGTTCATTTCCCATAATCTTGGCTTGGTCTTGGAAACCTGCGACCGGATCTGTGTCATGTATTCCGGCGAGGCGGTTGAGACAGGCCGCATTGAGGATGTGTTTGACAAAATGCAGCATCCCTACACGCAGGCTTTGTTCCGCTCGATCCCCCTGCCCGGTGCTGATAAAAACGATCGCCCGCTTGTGGCCATTCCGGGCAATTTTCCACTGCCGCATGAACGGCCAAATGGATGTAACTTTGGGCCGCGCTGCGATTATTTTCAGGCCGGCCACTGTGATCAGGGCCATATCGCAATGGACAGCGTGCCCCATGGGGAGCGGCACGGATCTCGCTGCCTGCGCTGGGATGAAATCGATTGGGACGCCCCCCTTGAGCTGGCGGATACCAAGGCCAAATCTGAGCCGGGCCGGGTTGTTCTCAAGATTGAAAATCTCAAAAAATATTATGAGGTGGCAGCCAATGCCCTCTTCGGGGGCGGCAACAAAAAAGTGGTTAAGGCCAATGAGACCTTAAGTTTCGAGGCCCGCGAGTCCGAAACCCTAGCCATTGTCGGCGAGTCGGGCTGTGGGAAGTCGACTTTTGCGAAAGTTCTGATGGGGCTGGAGACGGCGACCGAAGGCAATATCCTTCTCGAAGGCAAGAATATCGAAGATGTCGCCATCGAAAATCGTGACACAAAGACCGTGTCCGATGTGCAGATGGTCTTTCAAAACCCCTTTGACACGTTGAACCCCTCTATGACGGTCGGAAGCCAAATTGTCCGCGCCTTGGAATTGTTCAAAATCGGCGAGAATGCGGCCGCGCGCCAGGAACGGATGCTCGAGCTTCTGGATTTGGTCAAACTGCCCCGCGAATTTGCCAACCGCATGCCGCGGCAACTTTCAGGCGGTCAAAAGCAACGCGTTGGCATTGCCCGCGCCTTTGCTGGCGATGCAAAAATTGTTGTAGCCGATGAGCCAGTCTCAGCGCTTGACGTCTCTGTCCAAGCGGCGGTGACGGATTTGCTCATGGATATCCAACGCGAGCAAAAGACGACCTTGCTGTTTATCAGCCATGATCTGTCGATCGTGCGCTACCTTTCGGACAGGGTTTTGGTCATGTATCTTGGGCATGTGGTTGAAATGGGCACAACGGAGCAAGTGTTCCAACCGCCCTATCACCCCTATACAGAAGCCCTGCTCAGCGCGGTTCCAATCGCCGATACCGCAATAGAGAAAAAGCACATTGTGCTTGAGGGAGATATTCCATCAGCGATGAACCCGCCATCGGGTTGTCCGTTCCAAACCCGCTGTGGTTGGAAATCAAAAGTTCCTGGCGGCCTATGTGAGACCGAGGTGCCTTCGATCCGCAAACTGGCCGATGGTCACCAGATCAAATGCCATCTCGCTGATGATATTTTGGCCAAAATGGATGCTGTGATTAAAATCGCAGCCGAATAACACATCACAGGCGCGCATAGCCCGGCGCATTTGGGGTATGCGAGGCTTTTTGGATTATGGCTGCGCAAAGAAAACTCATCCTCCCCCCTTTCGATGGTTGCACCGCGGGGCAGTTCCAGAGATATATAGCGCAACGGGGTTCTGTCGGCCAGGCAGGGCTTACTTAATCAAACTTAACTCTAATTTAGCATAAATGCTGGATTAATAGAGCATCAACTTGGGGGCAATGGCCATGGCCGGATCAGTAAATAAAGTGATTATCATTGGGAATTTGGGGCAAGATCCTGAAGTGCGCAGTTTTCCAAACGGCGGTAAAGTTTGTAACTTCTCTGTAGCGACGTCCGAAAATTGGAAGGATCGCAACACTGGCGAGCGCCGCGAAAAAACCGAATGGCATCGTGTGTCCATCACCTCAGAACCTTTGGTGCGCGTGGCCGAGCAATATTTGCGCAAGGGCTCAAAAGTTTATCTTGAGGGCCAGTTAGAAACGCGCAAATGGCAAGACCAATCTGGTCAAGATCGCTATACCACCGAGGTGGTGCTACGCCCCTACCGTTCAGAATTAACCATGCTCGACAGTCGTGGTGAAGGCGGCGGTGGCGGTGGAGGCGGCCAAGGGGGTGGATATATGGGCAATCAAGATGGCGGTGGCCAGGGCGGCTATATGGCCGATCCCAACCAGGGTGGCAATCAGTCGGGCGGTTATAACAGCCCCGCGCCTTCAGCAGATCTCGACGACGAAATCCCATTTTAAATCATACCCCAGCGCAGATGTCCCCTGCGCTGGGATCCCTCCGCCCCGGCATTTTCAGGCGGGGCTAGAGGGCGCGCGCGGCCATCGAATCCTCCAGCACAGATAAGACCACCGCCTGCGACACATCGGTTGTCACAAAGGCCTGACCAATATCGCGGGCCATAATAAAATTTAGCTGCCCCGCAATGACTTTTTTGTCCTGCCCCATGAGCGCAACAAGAGCCATCGGATCGGGCAGTGCCGCATCTATATCGGAAATATCGGTTTTCATCCCCATGGCCTTTAAATGTGCTCGCACCCGCGATGGAGCCTCTTGGGAACATAATCCCAAACGGGCAGAGGTCTCGAAGGCCAAAGCGCAGCCGATGGCCACGCCTTCTCCATGCAGCAGGCGATCAGAATATCCCGTCGCCGCTTCCAGCGCATGGCAAAACGTATGCCCGAGATTGAGCAAGGCGCGCTCCCCCTGCTCTGTCTCATCACGCACCACAATATCCGCTTTCATTTGGCAAGACATCCGCACAGCCTCGCTGCGCGCCGCGGGATCTCCAGCCACCAAGGCCGCTCCGTTTTGCTCAAGCCACTCAAAAAACGGCGCATTGCCCAGCAGCCCGTATTTCACGACCTCGCCATAGCCCGCAAGGAAGTCCCGCGGGGCCAGCGTATCCAAAACATCTATATCAGCCAAAACCAGACTGGGTTGATGAAAAGCCCCGATGAGGTTTTTGCCCTGAGCGGCATTTATCCCGGTCTTGCCGCCAACAGAGCTATCCACCTGCGCGAGCAGGCTGGTCGGAATTTGAATAAAGCGCACGCCGCGGCGTAAGATAGCGGCGGCAAAACCAACCAAATCGCCAATCACCCCGCCGCCCAAAGCGATCACCACATCCCGCCGCTCGACTTTCTCAGTCAACAGAAAATCTATGGTCTCGCTGAGATGCGGCCAGCTTTTCGTAGATTCGCCCGCAGGCAGGGTTAGGGTGGACGACGCAATGCCCTGGCTTTGCAAAGCCTCCGTCAATCGTTGGGCATGCAGTGGCGCGACGTTGCTATCAGTGACAATCGCCACTTTAGCCCGCGGCAAAATCGGTCCAATCAAAGCGCCGGCTTGATCCAAAAGACCACGACCAATGTGAATATCATAAGCCCGATCTCCCAAAGGGACGTGAACCAGCTGTGTCATGACTTCTCTCCTGATGGGCCGAACACTCCGGGCTGCGCGCGCAAAGCGGCGATCACCTGCTCTGTTGTCTGAGCGATGGAGTAATTTGGATGAGATTGAACGGTAACATCGGCCAATAAATATTGATCTCTGCGCGCTTCAAAAATGCGGGCCAAGGTTGCCTTGGGATCTGCGGTCTTGAGCAAAGGGCGGGTATCCTTGCTGCGCACCCGCTCCCATAGCAATTCTAAATCGGCGCTCAGAAACACCGAAATGCCAAGTTTCGAAATAAGTGCACGATTGTTGCCAAACATGAAGGCGCCACCGCCCGTCGACAAGACGCAGGGCGGGCCTTGCAGCAACCGCTCCAGAACTTTCGATTCGACCGAGCGAAAAAATGGCTCCCCATCCCGTTCAAAAATCTCGGCAATAGAGCGATTGGCGGCCAGAGAAATCTCTTGATCCGAATCTTTGAACGCAACATGCAAGGCCGCTGCCAGTGCTTTTCCGACGGCAGTTTTTCCAGATCCCATCATCCCGACCAGAACGACTGTTTTGTTGAGCGACATCTGTCTTATTCCATGACTTAAGATTAACTTGCCTTGCGTCTTCAATGGCGCGATTGTTACAAAAAGACCATAAGCAAAACTGCGCCAAAGGAAAACTCTTCGAAATGTTAAGATTGCTCAAATATCTTTTCTACCTTCTCATCGTCGCAGCGGTCGCATTTGTGGGTTTTGCCTATCTCGGGCCGGTCTTTGGTGTGGATTTTTCAGCACATATGCAAACGATTGAATTGCCACTGGCTTTGGATATCAATTGATATGAAGATTGCGCATGTTTGTTTTATCGGCCTGATCATGGCCCAGCCGGTTTGGGCTCAAACCGACGCGCCAATCTCAGCCATTGATTGGCTGTCCCAACCCGGGCTAACGCCGCTCAGCGAAGAACCTTTAGTCGTTGGTGATCCCGCACGCGGCGCGGAGCTGGCTGAGATTGATGTTATCGAACTTGATGCCCCTGTAGAGCGAACCTACGGGCTGATTCCGAGCAAAATTTCTGGAATACCGGAAAATTTTTGGACGGACCTTGATCCCCGAATGCTGCGTCAAATCCTCAATACAGCGCCGCTGTCGGGGCTTCCGGCGGCGGATGACTTGCTGCTGCGCGCGCTTCTCGCCGAAACATTGGGTGATGAAGGCGTTTTAAACACGCGCGTTCAAGCCTTGATTGAGCGCGGTGCGGTGCAGGCTGCCTATAGCCTTCTGGGGCAAAGCCAAATCATGTCACAAGAAAGTTTTACACTTTTTGCAGAAACCGCTCTTTTGACCGGCAATGTGGAACGGATGTGCCGCCAGCTTAACCTGTCGCGGCATTTAACAGAAGATGAAGCCTTAAAAGTCTATTGCCAGGCGCGCGCAGGATCATGGAACACAGCGGAGGTCAATTATTTCGCCCTCGACACGCTCGGCGCCTTCACCCCGACCCTCTCCGCGCTTTTGGCCGTGGATTTGGATCCAGAGCTTGCCGATAGTTTGGGATTGCCGAATGTGGATCCGAACCAGTTGACGGCCTTAGAATTCCAACTGCGCGCCGGCGCGGGTCAACCTGTGCCAACACAGGGTTTGCCATTGAAATTTGCGCCCTCCGACCTGAGCGCCTCCAGTGGTTGGAAGACCCAGGTTGAGGCCGCTGAACGTTTGGGCGCGGTCGGCAGCCTGCCGGCGGCGCAATTGCTTGAGCGCTATAAATCCGGCCAGCCCTCCGCCTCTGGCGGTATATGGGACCGCGTGACTGCGGTCCAAAACCTTGACCTTACCCTGGCCGATCCGATTATTGACCCCAGCGACGCGCTGCTTGCCTTTTGGACCATCATGCGTGGTCAAGGCCTTGTTGCCCCGCTGGCGCATGCTTGGTCACCGATGTTGATGAAATTTGACGCATCACGCGATGGAGACGATATTCTCTTTCAGATGCAAGTTCTCAGCCGTTCAAATGCCTTTGATTTTGAACCCACCATGACCCGGTTGCAGCGTATTAACCCCCATATTTTGCCTGAAAATTTTGATCGTCTGATGGCAGAATTCACTCAAGAGATGCCTGCAACCCTGCCCTTCCGCTCCGCCAATATGCTTCGGGCAATCGGATTAATCGCCGATGGATTGGAGGGAAATGAGCTGGCTTTTATTGAGGCGCTGGCGCTTTTCCGCGCGATGGGTCTGACACCAATCGCGCAACAATTGGCTATGGAGTTTATGATCTTGGCCGATATGCGATGACCTTGTCGTGGATCTCCGTTTTTCTTGAAGCACAGGCCGCGGATTTTGGGGCCGCGCGCAATACGCAAGAGGCCTATGGGCGCGACCTAAAAGATTTTCTCGCCTATCTTGAGGCGCGCGACGCAGGATTTGCCACCGCCACGCGCGCGATGGTGGAAGATTATCTGGTGCATTGCGATGCGGCCGGGCTTGCCAGCGCCACCAAAGCCAGACGGCTCTCGTCAATCAAACAGCTGTACCGGTTCGCCTTCGAAGAGGAGCTGCGCAAAGACAACCCGGCCATTCAAGTGAAAGGACCGGGAAAGGGTAAATCTCTGCCAAAGTCACTGGATCATGATGAGGTCGACCGTTTGCTGCTGCAGGCAAGGCAGATGCCCCAAAAGCGCCATGACAAGTTGCGACTGACCTGTTTGATGGAGCTTCTTTACGCCACCGGCATGCGGGTGACAGAATTGGTCAGCTTGCCGGCCGAGGCGGTGCGCGGCGATCCGCAGATGATTTTGGTGCGCGGCAAAGGCGGCAAAGAGCGCATGGTGCCCATTTCCACAACCGCCCGCGCGGCGACACAACTTTGGCTCACTCTGCGTGATAGCGACCCGCAGGCGGAAAAATCCGCCTTTCTCTTTCCCTCACGCGGGAAATTGGGCCATTTGACCCGCATTTGGTTTTTTCAGCAGATCAAGAAACTGGCCATATCTGCAGGTATTGATCCGGCCAAGGTCACACCGCATACTCTGCGACATGCCTTTGCCACCCACCTATTGGCCGGTGGCGCGGATTTAAGGGCCATTCAAACGCTTTTAGGCCATGCGGATATTGCGACAACCGAGATTTACACGCATATCCAAGAAGAACGGTTGCGCGAGCTGGTGCTGGAGCATCATCCTTTGGCGCAACCACTTAAAACAGGTCTATGATGGAATATTTTGACTTTGACACTGGCTTTTGGATTACCTTTGGGGCGATTTTCGTCCTATTGATCCTATCGGGCTTTTTCTCTGGCTCAGAGACAGCCTTGACCGCAGCCTCGCGCAGCAAGCTGCAAGCGCAGGCGGATAAGGGCTCGCTTGGAGCCGCCAGGGCTTTGAAAGTGACCAATGACAATGAGCGTTTGATTGGTTCGGTTCTTCTCGGCAACAATTTGGTCAATATTCTGGCGACCTCTTTGATTACGGCGCTGTTCACCAAGATGGTGGGCGAGAATGGGATTGTTCTGGCCACATTGGTCATGACGTTTTTGGTTTTGGTCTTCGCCGAAGTGCTCCCCAAGACCTATGCAATCACCAATGCCGAAAGTGCCGCCATAAGGGTCTCGCGCCCCATATCTTTGGTCGTTTTCGTCTTCGCTCCCGTGGTCAGCTTCGTGCGCCTCCTGGTGCGTGGCGTCTTAGGGCTATTCGGCATCGCCACGGATCCTGATACAAATATTTTGGCCGTGCGCGAAGAAATCGCCGGAGCGCTCACTTTGGGCCACCAAGAGGGTCTGGTTGAAAAAGAGGACCGAGACCGCATCTTGGGCGCCTTGGACCTGGCCGATCGCACAGTCGAAGAAATCATGCTGCATCGCTCAGGTATTGAGATGATTGACGTCTCTTTGCCAGCCGAGGAAATTCTCTCTCAATGCCTTGAAAGTGCGCACACGCGCTTGCCCCTCTACCGCGGCAATCCTGAAAATATCGTAGGCGTGATCCACGCGAAAGATTTGGCCCGTGCCATGGTTAAGCTGACACGCGACAGCGCAGCCCGACGTGAAGATCTGGCCAAGTTTCAGGTGCTGGATGTGGCGATGGAGCCCTATTTCGTGCCCGAAACAACACCTTTAGATGATCAAATGCGGCAGTTCTTAAAGCGGCACACCCATTTTGCCTTGGTGGTGGATGAATATGGCGCGTTGCAAGGGCTGATCACTTTAGAAGATATTTTGGAAGAAATCGTTGGTGAGATCACCGACGAATTTGACACAAGCGACCAAGGGGTCACGGCCGCAAAAGACGGTCATGTTGTGGTCGATGGGTCTATGACCATTCGCGATTTAAATAGGGCGCAAGATTGGAGCCTGCCGGATGATGAGGCCAACACGCTCGCCGGCTTGGTTATCCATGAAGCACAGATGATTCCAGCCGAAGGTCAGGTCTTCGTATTTCACGGTTTCCGCTTTGAAGTCGCGACCCGCAGAGAAAATCGCATCACACAACTCAAAATATATAAATTGTGAGCCTGGCGCAAAATAAGCGCAAACACCGGAACCTACGCGAACGAAATTTTAAGGATCTCGCGCTATAAGTGAGGCGTGATAGAAGTTTTCTTCATGTCATACCTCCCTGTACTAGACCGCGCCTTCGGGCGCGGTTTTTTTAGAAATTGGCTTAAAATTTACATTGACGTCCAAAACATTATTTGTTTCTCTCGCACCATAGTCGGCGAGACCGACGGGGAGAAAAATAGAGGCAGAGGTTTTTGGAAACAAATCCTCTGCTTTAATTTTTTCAGATTGCGCTCGCCCCGATGGGCTGGCACATCAGTATAAATTTTAAGATATTTATGGCAGGATGACTGTTCATACTCCGTGCGATAGAAAGGACTTTTTGGTGTTTAAAGTAACAAACTATTTTGGCGCGCTCCTATATCTTCTGTTGTCCCACACGGCGCTACAGGCGCAAACGGCTCAAATGCCGGCGGCAGAGGAATTCTCAACCGGCGAAGTGTTGAACAGCACTCCCGTAATGGGCGACTACTATGTCAAAGGCACCTTTGGGGATTGGACGCTGCGGTGTCTGAAAACGGAGCAAGCGCAAGACCCCTGTCAGCTCGTTCAATTGATGCATAGCGCCGATGGCTCGCCTGTGGCCGAATATAATTTAAACCCAATCCAATCCGACGGGCTCGTTTTAGCTGGAGCCAATGTCATTACGCCTTTGGAGACCCTTTTAACCCAACAGTTGACCATTCAAGTGGATGATCAAAACGCTAAAATATATCCATTTGCCTTCTGCATGCAAATGGGGTGCGTGGCCCGCATCGGGCTCACCCAAGAGGATCTCGACAGCTACCGCTCCGGCGCGCAAGCCATTATCACCATGTTTCCAGCGGCAGCCCCCACCCAGCCCGAACGTCTCACATTATCTTTGAAGGGATTTACAGCGGGGCATGCGGCTTTGATGGGCGCAGCAGAGAATTAAGCGCAGATAAGCCCTAAACCGCTTTCAGCGCCAATACCGCATTCATACCGCCGAAGGCGAAGGCATTGGACAAGGTCGCGGTTACCGTCGCTTGCCGCGCCACATTTGGCACCACATCAAGCGCGCAATTGGGATCTGGGTGCTCATACCCAATGGTGGGCGCAATAACCCCGTCTCGCAAGGCCATGAGGCAGGCCAGTAATTCCACAGCGCCCGTGCCCCCTATCAAATGCCCATGCATAGATTTGGTCGATGACATCATCACCTCTTGCGCATGGGAGCCGAAAGCCTCCTGCACAGCCGCACATTCGGTTTTGTCATTCGCCGCGGTTCCAGTGCCATGAGCGTTGATATAGCCAATATCTTGCGGATCCAGGCAGGCATCGCGCAGCGCGCCGCGCATGGCCCTCACAGCGCCCTGCTGGTTCGGCATCACAATATCACCCGCATCTGAGGTCATCGCAAACCCTACGAGTTCCGCAAGTATCTCAGCACCGCGCGCCTTGGCCCGCTCATAGGTTTCAAGCACAAAGATCCCGGCACCTTCTCCCTGAACCATGCCCGATCTATTGGCAGAAAAAGGCCGGCAGGCGGTTTTGGACATCACCCGCAGCCCTTCCCAGGCCTTTATGCCGCCAAAGGTCAGCATTGCATCCGCACCGCCGGCCAGCATAACCTGCGCCATGCCGCTGCGCACCATCTGAAAGGCCAGTCCAATCGCGTGATTTGAGCTGGCGCAGGCCGTTGAGACCGTCAAAGACGGTCCTTTGATGTTATAGGCCATGGATAGATGGCTGGCCGCCGCATTGTTCATGAGTTTAGGAACGACGAAAGGGTGAACCCTATTTTTGCCATCTTCATACACAGAACGGAAATTATCATCCCAGGTGTTCATCCCCCCCGCAGCGGTTCCAAGCACCACACCCGTTGAGTCCGACAGTTCGTCCGTGATCTCCAAGCCAGACTGCTCCATGGCCTCACGGCTGGCCATGAGCGTCAGCTGTGTCACACGATCATACAACGCCAATTTTTGCCGATCAAAATATATCTCAGGATCAAAGTCTTTGATTTGCGCCCCGATTTTAACCGATAACCTGTCCAGGTCTCGCATGTGCAAGGGGCCAATCCCAAGCCGCCCTTCGCGCATGGCTTGCAACGTTTCGGGCACGGTTGCGCCCAAAGCATTGATCGTCCCGGCCCCGGTAATCACCACGCGGTTCATGGGCTAGGTCTGCTCCGCAACTAGGGTTTCAACCGCAGAAATTATGGTCGCCACAGAGGAGATATCAAATTCACTTTCCTCTGGCGCATTTGCATTAAACGGCACTTCGATATCAAATTCCTCTTCAATGGCGAAAATACTCTCCACCACGCCAAGGCTATCAATGCCCAGATCCTCAAGTGTTGCCGATAGGCTCACATCAGCCACATCCAGCAAGCCTTGTTCAGCGATGATTAGAATGACCTTGTCTTTTACACTCATAGAAACGCCTTTTTACCCTTTAAGGGCGGTTGTCAGGGTCGGACAGTGACTTTTTCAGCCGCGCAATCTCTTTTAACATCCGCGGCAGACGCCGCAAGTTTTTGTAGACCTCAAGCTGCGCATCCATTTTCATCGCTGGATACCCCAGCATCACGCGCCCAGCTGGAATATTGCTGAGGACTTTGGTCGCGCCGCCCGTTATGGCGTTGTCGCCAATAAACAGATTGTCACTCACCCCAGTCTGCCCCCCGAGAACCACATTATTTCCCAATACAGAGGATCCAGCGATCCCGACCTGTGCACAAATCAAACAATTCTTGCCAATTTTTACATTATGGCCAATCTGCGCCAAATTATCAAATTTGCAGCCATCCCCAATCTGCGTGTCGCGGATCGTGCCGCGGTCAATACAGCTGTTGGCACCGAGCTCCACATCATCGCCAATCACCACCGAGCCAAGCGAATGGATGCGCACAAAAGCTTGCGGTTTGGCCCCTTTGCTATCGCCGAGCGTCTCGCGCACATTCTCGATCGCAGAGCGTTCTGGGGTGACAAAGGAAAACCCGTCTGCGCCGATCACCGCCCCCGGTTGCGCCACGAACCGCGCGCCGATGCGCACATCAGCACCAATGCGCACGCCCGCCATCACTGTGGCGTCAGGGCCAATTGTACAGCCTTCGGCAAGGCTGACATGGCTGCCGAGCCAAGCATTCTCGCCCAGGACCACCCCCGCAGCGATATGGCAAAACGCACCTATCCGCGCACCGGCGCCAATCTGTGCCCCAGGTTCCACACAGGCCTGAGGATGAATTTCAGGCCGACCCGATCGCCACCTACGATCCAAAGCCTGTGTAAGATTTGCCATGGCGAAGCGTGGTCGCGGCACAAGAACCGCGCCCGAAAGCTTGAGGGCTTGCCAATCTGTTCCCTCTGCCAAGAGGGCCACGCGCGCTTGACCAAGCGGCAAGCGCTCCACATAGGATTGGCTTGTCGCAATCGCCATAAGACTGCCGGCCGCATCTTGCGGCTCGCAGGCACCCGTGACCTGCAGCGCTACATCGCCCACTGCTTGGCCGTTGAGCGCCTCCGCCAGATCTTGTAAGTTGTAATCGCTCATGAACGGTCGCCCTTTGCTTCACGCCCCGTTTATCCTGTGATCTCATCCATAACCACCCCTTCGCGTTGCAAAGCCTGCCAAATCTTTGCGTCACGGCCATAGACATCGGCACGAAACTCCAAACCGCCGTCCGGGCGGGCCAGGGCCGTGCGATACATAATGTGCACAGGTATGCGGCGCGCCAAATCAATCTGCACCTCTTCGCCGGAGTCCAAGGCCTCCTGAAACACAGCCTTGGGTGTGTCACTTTGCGCCGCGAGCAGCGCATAGGCAAAGTCAAACGGATCTGCCAGTCGAATACAGCCATGGCTGAAGGCACGCACTTCGCGACCAAATAAGTTTTTGGCTGGGGTATCGTGAAGATAAATATTATGCCGATTGGGAAACATGAATTTTACCAGCCCCAAAGCATTGCCAGGGCTGGGCGGTTGGCGCATGCCAAAGGGAAAGGTGTCCTCATCAAAACTGGTGAAATCCAACCCGTCGCGCGCCACAACATTGCCAAGATCATCGCGCAGCTCGAGATACTCCACCGACGCGGCATCCTCTTGCAACATCGGCAGATATTCACCGACAACGATAGAACGCGGGACATACCAGCTCGGGTTGACGACCATATATTCCATAGTGTCGGAAAATTCGGGACTGCGGCGATCATCATCGGCAGCTCCGACCACCGAATTGGTCTCAAAGGTCACCCTGTCGAAATCGACAATCTTCGCCTTGAAATCGGTGAGATTGACCGAGATATGCCGCGCGCCTAACGGTTGATTAAACCAACGCTCCCGCTCCAAAGCGACCATAACCGATGCCAAACGCTCCGAGGCCGCAATATTGACCTGTTCGAGCGTCAGTTTGTTGGCCTGACCCGTCACCGCCAGACCATGATCGGATTGAAAGCGCGCCACGGCGGCTGTCAGCGGTCGGTCATAGGTGCTGGAATAGCTTCTCGTCAGATAGCCCATGGCAACCAATCGGTGGCGCAAAGCCACGACCTGCGCGCCTTGCTCCCCCGGTTTTAAGTCTGTCGCGCGCACAGGCCGGCCCCAGCCGCCCGCTGCAACCTGCCGCTCTAGACGCAGTTTTTCTTTGACAAGCCCCATGTATTGACGGCTTTGCGGCGGCAATGATTTGAAGAACGCCTGCGGCGCGCTGGCTTCCAACTCCTCCAAGAGATCAAGCGGTTTGCTGTAGCGCACTTTGCGAACAATTTCCTCATCGACCTCTGATGGGATCAACAGACCCGACCGCACGGCGCGGGCATAATCGAGAAACGCTTTTGTCAGCTCGGCTTCCAGCTGTCCCAAGGCGCTTTGACTATCGGCCGCCCGAAGTTTGGAGACCACAACCTCCGCATTGAACCGTGCTTTCGGCAGGCCATGCATGTCCGCGTCAGCAAATGCAGTGATCAGCGCCTGTAATCGCGCGCGCTCTTGCGCCGTGGGACCGGTCCAAAACGAGCGATACTCCCGCGCACGGTAAAACTTGGCGATACTGCGCTCCGAAACGGTATATTGCGCCAAAGATTGCTTAAATCCAATGGCCTGCGCCGCCAGCTCAGTGCTGAACACAAGTGCCAAAACACTCACCATGACCTTGCCCATACGAAACTCAATTCGACCCATCATGTCGCGGCGCGCCCTCTTAAGAATTTGGTAATGATAGATGCGCATTTCGAGAGTAAAAGTCTAACGCCTTTTGCCCCGTGAATACTAGATTTCGACAATTGTTACACTGAAAGCACAAAATTCAGATCGGGTTTTCAGCACAATGCACAAGCGCCTGGCACCCACCGGCAAGAGCCAGCTCTGCGGCAAACCGCCGAAATTTAGATAGTTCGAATTGAAACGATATTGGGCTTTGCAAAAAACCAGAAAATATGCCATATGAAACCCGCACCTGGGGACAAGTGGTCATGCGCTGCATGGATCGCGGTGCACGAGTGGGACAAAGAATGACGAATAAACCGACCGTAATTTCAAGACGTGGCGTTTTGCGCGCTTTTGCAGCCACAGCCTTGGTCGCGGCGCCAACCTATTCCAATGCTGCCGGTTTTTTGCGGGGCGCGGGCGATATTCGGCGCTTGAAAATGTACTCACGGCGGACGGGCGAATCTTTGGATGTGATCTATTGGATCGAAGGTGACTATATTAAGGATGCTTTGACCGAGGTGAATTGGTTCATGCGCGATTGGCGCAGAGATAGATCCCGCGCCATTGACACGCGCACCGTTGACATCATCGCCGCGACACAACAGCTGCTCAACACCTCCACCCCCTTCCTCATGCTGTCCGGTTACCGCACACCCGAAACCAACGCATTGCTGCGTAAGCGCTCGCGCGGTGTCGCCAAAAATTCCCTGCATATGAAAGGGCAAGCGGTGGATCTGCGTATGCAGGGCAAGTCGGTCCGTCAGGTGGCCACAGCCGCCGCATCCTGCGCAGCTGGCGGGGTTGGTCGCTATTCACGCTCCAATTTTGTCCATTTAGATTGTGGCGAAAAGCGCCTTTGGGGCCGCTAGTTTCTGCTGCAAATCTTGCGTCCATCCAGAAGGATCGCCAGCACCTCGGTGCAACGGCTCCCCACCACTGCCGAGCGGATCGCCCCCCGATATCGCTTTTTCAAGGCCGCCCTCTGGGCAATATCGGAATTCGGCGGAAAATGGGTTGTAAGGCCTAAGCGGCTTGATGTAGAAGAGCAGCATCAGGCCTGACACGGGCCCGTGTGAAGGTTCGGAGCGCCGCTTTGCCTCTGCCTTGAAAAACAAATGGTCCCGTAGCTCAGCTGGATAGAGTACTCGCCTCCGAAGCGAGGGGTCACAGGTTCAAATCCTGTCGGGACCACCATTTTCCTTGAATAATGCAGAACATCGCCCTCGCAATTGCGCAACGCGCAGGCTAGCCTTGCCCGCGTAAAGAGGAGTTTGCGTTCATGGTTCAAGACGTCTGGCACGATCCGATTGATGCTGTCATCACATGGGTTGATGGATTGGATCCGGCGCATCTGCAAAAACGCCAGATTTTCATGGGATCAGCACCACATCTTTTTCATGAAAATGCCACAAACCCGCATCGCTGGGCCTGTAATGGGGAAATTTATCTCTGCCTGGCCTCGCTTGAGCATAATGCCCCATGGCTGCGCAAAATTTGGATCATCACCGATGAGCAATCACCCGATTTGTCACGCCTGAGCGCCGCGCTGCGTGCCAAAGTTCACTTGGTCGACCACAGTGACATATTCGCCAATCATGGCGCGGCACTGCCAACATTCAACTCTCTGGCTATAGAGACATTTCTTTGGAATATCGCAGGGTTATCGGACCGATTTATCTATTTCAATGATGATGTTTTTCTGACGGCACCCTGTCAGGAAAGCGATTTCTTTTCCCCAAGCGGCCCAATTCTACGCGGAGCCTGGGCTGATTTTGGCGCTTTGCAAGACGATCCGATCCAGATGGCTGATCCGGCTAAGTTCAATCACTATATGCAACTTAACGCAGCGGACCTATGCGGCGTGCCAGCTCAGCGCCTCTTTCGCGCAGCACATGTGGCGCACCCCTGTTTGCGCCGCACCATGGTACACCTTCACAGCCGTTTCGAGACTGAGTTTCGAGAAAATGCCCGCTGTCAGATGCGCGATATCCGACAGTTTTCGCCGCAAAGCCTGCACAATCATGCCTGTCTTTTACAAAAGACCGCGACGCTGCATCCCGTCAAAGATCACTATCATATCTATAGCGGACAAGGGGTTGGCGCGTCAGACGGGACAATCCCCGCGCTGTTGCAAACCATCAAAGACACCCCAGACCTCAAGATGCTCTGTGTCAATGACCTGCCACAACTCGAGGCGCTCTATCCCGATATTCGCAGCTGGCTGGCACAGGCGGTGACCGGCGCTCTTTAAATGACCATCAACCAAAGCAGATACCGCAGTTTTAAATCAAAAACTCGGAAATTGAGCAGCTAACAGCACCTGCCAAATCCGAGACACAATAGGCTTTACCGAGTGAGCACAGCCGATAGCGGCGCGATAACGCTGTCGCCGCGATCGGAATGCAGCAGCCAAAAGCGCAGAACATCCCAAGTCTCCGCTGGCGGATCTAGGGCCACGATCGCATCTCCGGTCTGCACAGCTTTCTGGGCCGCGACGTCCAGAGCGTTCAACACATCTGATGCACGGGACATCTCATCAGAAATCGTCAGATCTGCCTTTGGCAAAAACCCAAGGTTTTCTGTGGCCAAATGGTCCTGCAACAGGCGCAACTGCGCCGGAGACCTCGGACCGTGGTCATAATCCGCAGGCCAGAGCCCCGTCGCCATGGGCACAGCCTGCACTGAGGCATCGGCAATCAGAGCCACATTCACCGAAGTGAGGGTCTCGGGCAAATGCATATTGGCATAAATCTCAAAACCCGCGGCTCGGTAGCGTAACATTTTAGCACGCGCATCCGCGGCTTTCCCATCAATTGCCACGGCAATCGGCATCCCCATATCCAACAGCCAATCGGGCGGATCCACGAACGGCCTGTCCATCAAGACAATGCTGATAAGCCCTTTGCCCGCAGGTGCCTCAAACTCCAGAGCATAGCGCAGATAGGTAACCTCTGGCTGCGGATCGGTTTGCAGCAATCGTGGCGCGCTCACCTGCATAGCGCTTGTGTCATCGAGCACCGTGCCACTCGGGCGGCGCATCCCGCCCAAGCGTGTGGGCGACTGCGGCAAGAGCAAGGGAGAATCTCCAGGATAGACCTGCGGCATATTCGTCGAGGGGCGCCGCTTTTGCACCATTGGCAATGTGGCCAAAGTCTCCATCTCGCCGCTTAATACCGGTTTTTGCGCCGATAGGGTGAAGCTGCGGCCTAGGCTGGCTGCGGTTGGAGCTTGCGACACCGCGGCGGGCGGTGCGGAATTTTCCAACGGTGGATCCAGATCGATCACCGTCACCTCCGAGGCTGTGGCCATATCCGGGCTTTGACCGACCGGCAGCACAGTCACCTCCGGATCCAGGCCTTGGAGATTCAAAATATCATGGGACAGTGACAGGACCACCAGCCCCGCCCCGCCGATCAGTGTACCCCAAACCAGACCATTGAAGAACGGTAGTTGCATCTATCACCTTTCAATCACCAAAAACGCGCTGTCACTCTTGACGATAGCTTCGTTCCCTGAGCATCTATACCGCGACCAATCTGCCAATTGCGAGACCCATTGTTCCAAAAGAGCGCCCGTGGGGCAAAAAAACATAAAGGACGACCCATGTTACTGCTGATCGATAATTATGACAGCTTCACTTATAATCTGGTGCATTATCTCGGGGAGTTGGGCGAAAAGGTTGTGGTCAAACGCAATGATGCCTTGGACGTGCAGGAGGCTATGTCGCTGGGGGCCTCATCGATTCTCTTGTCCCCAGGCCCATGTGATCCTGCGCAGGCCGGCATCTGTCTGGCCTTGACCGAGGCCGCAGCGGCCGCCCGCGTTCCGCTTATGGGGGTCTGTTTGGGCCATCAAACCATTGGGCAGGCCTTTGGCGGCTCTGTGGTGCGCTGCGATGAAATTGTGCATGGTAAAATGGGCAAAATGCATCATACCGGCCAGGGCCTTTTCGAGGGGCTGCCCACACCGTTCGAGGCCACGCGCTACCATTCGCTGATTGTCGAACGCGCCAGTTTGCCGGAGTGTTTACAGGTGTGCGCCGAGTTGGAAGATGGCACGATCATGGGGCTTGAGCATAAAACCTTGCCCATTCACGGGGTTCAATTTCATCCCGAGAGCATTGCCTCCGAACATGGGCATCACTTGCTGCGCAACTTTCTTAACATGGCAAAGGAACTGGCATGACATCTGCTTTGCAATCCTTGATTGGAACGGCCGCTGACCGTCCCCTGACCCGCGCTGAAGCGGAGGTCGCCTTTGAAACACTGTTCAATGGTGAGGCAACGCCAAGTCAAATTGGCGGTTTTTTGATGGCGCTGCGCACACGCGGAGAAACGGTCGATGAATTTGCGGCCGCGGCCGCCGTCATGCGCGCCAAATGCAACGCCGTGCGCGCTCCTCAGGGCGCCATGGACATCGTCGGCACCGGCGGTGATGGCAAGGGCACATTGAATATTTCGACCGCAACCGCTTTCGTGGTGGCCGGAGCCGGCGTGCCGGTGGCCAAACATGGCAACCGCAATCTCAGCTCCAAGTCCGGCGCGGCCGATGCTTTGGGCCAGCTGGGCATCAATGTGATGGTAGGTGTGGATGTGGTCGAGCGCGCATTGGAAGAGATCGGCATCGCCTTTATGATGGCCCCTATGCATCACCCAGCGATTGCGCATGTCATGCCCACGCGCACTGAACTTGCGACACGCACCATCTTTAATATCCTCGGTCCCTTGACCAATCCCGCTGGCGTTAAACGTCAGTTAACGGGCGTGTTTTCGGCAGAGTTGATCCGCCCAATGGCCGAAACCCTTTTGGCGCTCGGCAGCGAGGCAGCTTGGCTGGTGCATGGCACCGCTGATGGCACTGATGAGTTGACCATCACAGGCGCCAGCGCCGTGGCCGCCCTCGACAATGGCCAGGTGATTGAGTTTGAAATTCATCCAGAGGAGGCGGGCTTGCCGGTGCATCCCTTTGAAGCCATTCTTGGCGGTAGCCCCGAAGACAATGGCAAGGCCTTCGCCGCGCTTTTGGATGGCGCGGCTTCTGCCTACCGGGATGCAGTCTTGCTCAATTCTGCAGCCGCGCTGCAGATTGCAGGCACAGCCAGCTCACTGCGTGAAGGGGTCGAACAGGCGGCGGCTGCGATCGACAGCGGAGCAGCCAAGAGCAAAGTCACCGCCCTCGCTACACTCACCAGCGCCGCATAACAATTGGACCGATAAATGACTGAAACTATTCTTGATAAAATCAAAGCCTATAAGCTGGAAGAGATTGCAGCGCGCAAGGCCGCAGTCTCCTTACGCGAGGTCGAGGCCGCCGCCCACGCAGCCTCCCCCCTACGCGGCTTTGCCAGCCGGCTCAAAGAGGCCGCACAGACCGGTTATGCTTTGATCGCAGAGGTGAAAAAAGCCTCGCCGTCGAAAGGTCTTATTCGTGCAGATTTCAATCCTCCCGAATTGGCCCGCGCCTATGAGCAAGGCGGCGCGACCTGCCTGTCTATTTTGACAGATGGGCCGTCCTTTCAGGGCGATGACAGCTATCTCGCCGCCGCCCGCGCCGCCACAACCCTGCCGGCGCTGCGCAAAGACTTTATGTATGACACCTATCAGGTCGCAGAAGCCCGCGCTTTGGGGGCCGATTGTATCTTAATCATCATGGCCTCTGTCTCGGATAGCCAAGCGGCAGAATTGGAAGACGCCGCCAGCGCCTGGGGCATGGATGCGCTGATTGAAGTGCATGACGCGGCAGAGTTGGAGCGCGGCCTTGCGCTCAAGTCTACCTTGATTGGCATCAACAATCGCAATCTCAACACCTTTGAGGTCACGCTCGACACCACCCGCGAACTTGCGCATCGGGTGCCCGCAGGCAAAACCATCGTGGCCGAAAGCGGAATTTATACGCCCGAAGATTTGGCCGATCTGGCCGGCCATGGCGCGCGCAGTTTCCTGATTGGCGAAAGCCTGATGCGTCAGACCGATGTGGCGCAGGCCACACGCACTCTTTTGGCCAATCCGCAGATGCCAGATAGGATTTAAATGTCAAAACTTACCCATCTCGATGAGGCTGGACAGGCCCATATGGTTGATGTTTCGGAAAAATCCGACACAGACCGGATGGCAACAGCCACGGCAATTGTGCAGCTGACGCCAGAGGCCATGGCCATCCTGCTTGCAGGGGATATAAAGAAAGGGGATGCGCTGGCTGTGGCGCGCATAGCCGGCATCATGGCGGCGAAAAAAACCTCTGAGCTGATCCCCCTGTGCCATCCTTTGCCGATCACCAAGGTCAGTGTCGATTTAGAGCCCGATCGCACCACCCATCAAATCTTGGTAACCGCCAGCGTGAAAACGCGCGGTCAAACCGGAGTTGAGATGGAGGCGCTCACCGCCGCCAGCACAGCGGCCCTCACGGTCTATGATATGATGAAAGCCGTCGATAAGGGACTGACCATCACCTCAATTCAGCTCGAAGAAAAACAAGGCGGAAAATCCGGTCACTGGAGACGTTCGACGCTATGATTTCGGTTCGCGAGGCGCTTGACCATATTTTGGCACTTAAAAGCAGGCTGCCAAGCGAAGACATTCCTCTCCAGCAAGCCCGGGGGCGGGTTTTGGTCCAAGCTGTCACAGCCACCCGCGATCAACCGCCCTTTGCCGCCGCGGCCATGGATGGCTATGCGATCGCTGCCAGCGACCTCGCAGCCGGCATGCAAACATGGCAGGTCATTGGCCTATCCGCAGCCGGGCACCGATTTTCAAATCCCGTTGCCGCAGGCCAGACAACCCGGATCTTCACCGGCGCGCCAATGCCGCAAGGCACAGATCATGTCCTCATCCAAGAGAATGTCCGAGCAGAAGACGGAAAAATTACGATTATTGCAGGTCCAAATGACGCGACCTATCTGCGCCCAGCGGGCAGCGATTTCACCGAAGGCTATAGGCTGAGCGCCCCACGGCGCCTGTCCACGCAAGATATCGCGCTTTTGGCCGCTATGAATGTCCCGCGCCCCAGGGTGACCCGCAGACCGACAGTGGCCTTGATCGCGACGGGCGATGAGTTGGTGCAACCCGGCGATTCCCCCCGCGACGACCAAATCATCGCGTCCAACAGCTATGGTCTGGCCGCCATGCTGCAAAAATCAGGCGCAGAGGCGCGCATTTTGCCGATTGCCCGCGACAGAATGGGTTCCTTGGCAGAGGTTTTCGCCCTGAGCCAAGAGGCTGATCTGGTGCTTACCATTGGTGGCGCCTCGGTGGGCGATTATGATTTGGTGGCGCAAGCCGCTGCGGAGTTGGGGCTGCAACAATCGTTTTACAAAGTGGCGATGCGGCCCGGGAAACCTTTGATGGCTGGACGCATGGGAGGACAGGCGATGATCGGGCTACCGGGCAACCCCGTTTCCGCTATGGTCTGTGGTGAGATCTTCGTTGTGCCGCTGATCGAAAAAATGTTGGGGCTGCCAGCCGGTCCGCGCGCGTGTCAAACCGCGCCGCTGGCCCATGATCTTCCCGCCAATGGCACCCGAGAACACTATATGCGCGCCACCTTAGTCGATGGCGCTTTGCATGTTTCCCAAAGGCAAGACAGCTCTTTGCTGAGCGTTTTGAGCGGCGCGAACGCTCTGGCAATTGCCCCAATCAATGCCCCGGCCATGCCCAAGGGCAGCGAGATGCGCTACATTTCCATCTAGCGCGCCCCTACATCTTGACACAAAAAGAGAACGAGAGTAGAACATAATACAAACAGATCGAAGCAGCTCAATCTCGGGAGATGATGTCATGCTAACCAAAAAGCAATTGCAACTGCTCAACTTCATTCACGCGCGCACGCAGATCAATGGCGTCTCCCCTTCATTTGACGAAATGAAAGAGGCACTCGATCTCAAATCAAAATCCGGCATTCATCGCTTGATTACGGCGCTCGAGGAGCGCGGCTTCATTCGGCGCTTGGCCCATCGTGCACGAGCCATTGAAATTTTACGGATGCCCGAAAAGACGCAACCCGCAGCACGCGAATTTGTGCCACAACTGATTACAGGAGATCGCCCTGAGCGGCCGCGCGATGCCATTGATGTGGATGCGCAGGGCGTGAGGTCTTTACCGATGATGGGGCGTATCGCAGCTGGCGTGCCAATTTCAGCGATCCAAGATTATGCGCGCGACGTGGCTGTGCCGGGCGATATGATCTCAAACGCCGGCCAGCATTACGCGCTGGAGGTTAAGGGCGATTCTATGATCGACGTGGGAATCAACGACGGGGATGTGGTTGTGATCCGCGAGGCCAGCACGGCCCAGAATGGCGATATCGTTGTGGCCCTGGTCGAAGATCATGAAGCCACTTTGAAGCGTTTCCGGCGCAATGGCAGCGCCATCGCACTTGAGGCGGCCAATCCGGCTTATGAAACCCGCGTATTTCGCGACGACCAGGTGAAAGTACAGGGCAAATTGGTGGGCCTGATCCGCACCTATTAAGGCGCTTTGCCACCTGCGATATAACAGCCTTTCGCTCGTCGCAGCTCGGGGCTGTTCCAAAGCCTGTGCCCAATAGCCTGTCTGACTGTGATCCAATGCAGCCTGCCTGACCTGTCGAAGCGCCCGGCCACGCCCCCCGCTGTTGCGAGACGCCCCAGATCAACCCCATCGCAGGCCAGATCAGATCGCCATGCTTGCACAACCACCAATCGAGCTTGGCAGGGGTACTGCGGTTCGGATCCCTTGCTGACAATCTCTATCCAAGATGGCAAATCCCCATGCGCCGCGCTCTGAGAGATGGGGCGTCCGTCATTTTCAAGCCAACTGCGCGCCACAAACCCCGAGCCTTTTGCGGCATTGAGAACCCGCGCGCCCTGCACCATCACCCCAATCAAACGCCCATCACCGCTTATCAACACATCCGGTCGCGGAAAATTAATCCATAAAACCATGGCCGCAAAAGCGGGAATAACAGCTAAAATCCGCATGCGGCCGCGCCAAAGGATGCCAAATAGCACAGAGGCCGCCAATATCCCTAAGGCCTTTGGCGGCGGTGCTTTGATATAGCTGACCGAATGGGGCAGATCTGCGACATAGCTCGCCACATCCAAAATGGCGCCGAGCCCCAATGTCATGCCCCAAAGCCCCAGCGCCTCCCCGCCGAATGGGGCCAGTGCTGCGGCCAAAATCGCAGAGGGCATGACCACAAACCCCATAATCGGAACTGCGATGACATTTGCCAAAACCCCATAATGCGGCAATAGGTTGAAATGCGCCGCCGCAATCGGTGCCGTCGCAAGCCCCGCCACCATGGCTGAGACCGCGGAGCCTATCAAATAGGTCACAGCCCCCGGCCATCGCGACACCCATGTCAATTGGTTCATCGCGTTAAAAACAATGATCAACAGACCAGTGGCCGCAAAGGACATTTGAAAACCCGGCCCCAGCAGGGCCTCTGGCCGGAGCAGCAAAACCAAAATTGCGGCAATGGCAAGCGCTTGCAAGGTGAGCGCGCGCCGCTCAAGCAGCATAGCTGCAAAGATGGTAAAGGCCATAATATAGGCACGCTCCGTTGCGACACTGGCACCCGACAGCATCAGATAAGCCGCCCCTGCCCCCATGCTCATAAGCGCGGCAATTTTTTTGATCGGCCAGTTTAAGATGAGGTAGGGCAGGCAAGACAAAAGCGCCCGCGTTAAAAAGAACACCAGACTGGTGAGCAAGCCCATATGCAGGCCAGATATCGCCAAAAGATGCGAAAGATTGGCCGCGCGAAGCGCTTGCTGCACGTCTCGATCCAGATACATTCTATCGCCCACCG
>Ga0209557_1000153_pt1 | contig 43789 bp, 46 predicted proteins | sample SaaInlV_120m_DNA_4_FD_184672 | JGI IMG/M metagenome (GOLD analysis project Ga0209557, IMG submission 184672) | Marine microbial communities from expanding oxygen minimum zones in the Saanich Inlet - Saanich Inlet SI074_LV_10m_DNA (SPAdes) (version 2) | ecosystem: Environmental > Aquatic > Marine... | reverse complement strand
TACCCAGAAGATTGCGAGCAAGGGGTAGACTATTAAGTAGACAACTTGGCAGGAGAGTGGGACCTGCTGCTAGGGCAATGCTGAGACCTAGGGCAGCAGCGAGAACTGCTCTGACTAATTATGCAAGGCAAGGCACAAAGACACTTGGTATAAAACTTGGTGCCAAGGGAGCGGCAAAGGCAGGACTTAAAACTTTAGGTAAAAAACTTCCATTTGGTATTGGTCTTGGTATCTCTGCTATATTTGCAGCACAGAGATTGTTCCAGAAACCACCCGATCCTATGGGTGCGGCATTGGAACTTGCTTCTGGTGCTGCAGCATTTGTGCCTGGTATCGGCACTGCGGCGTCTCTAGCAATCGATGCTGGTCTTGCTGCCAGAGACATGAAGAAAGAGTCTGAGACTCAGCAATATGCTACTGGCACACAAAACCAATATACAAAGAAAGGACTTGCAATCCTTCATGGTAAAGAGTCTGTAGATAGAGTAGATCCCAAGTCTGGATTGTCAATTGCTGCTATTGAAAGTCTTGGTAGTAAAATTCTCTCTATTAGTTATGCTACTGCTAGAGCGGGTAATGTTGATGGTGCTATTCTATCAGAAGTATCTAGATTGCCATTTAAAATTTATAATGTGCCAGTGAAAGCAGATGTCAAACCAAGAGCAGTTAAAGCAAGCAATGCTTTTGATTTTAGTAGAAGATTAACTCAAACATTTAATACTACTCAATATGGAAACCTCCCTGAGGAGGAAGAACCAGATCCTAATGCTCCTAATGCTCCTAATGCTCCTCCTAGGCAGCAAAACCCACTTCAACGACTTTTTGGAGGTGGTGGATCCAGACAACGACCTAGATTAACACCACAAATCGGGACTCAATCTCATATTTGGAATAAAAATCTACCTGAGACTGCAGTTACATTTGACGCGGCACAGGGTATAGATAAATCGGGAGAACCTGGAGTTGACTTTAGTTTCAACAACATTTATAAAAACTATGCTGTTTTCTCTGGTGAAGTTATTGATGTAGGTCCTGTTCCTGGTAGTCCTGCGTATGGAGAATCTGTAACTATCAGAAGTACCGATCCGTTTGATCCTTCTAGACAATTTGATTCTTTATATGCACACTTTTCTCCTGGAACTCCAGTAGTACAAAAAGGACAATCTATATCTGTGGGTGATTATCTAGGTCCAGTTGGTTGGATCGGACCATGGTACAGTGGCACTCCAGCTCCTGGTGCTGGTAATATGGGAGGTCCACATACAAGTTTGGATTTTTATGAACCAGACTCTGTTGCTCCTGCAAAAAACTTTAGACAATTGCAGAGATATGTTCTAAATCTTGAAGGTAAGTCTCCTCCATCTACTCCATCTGCTTCACAACCACAGGGTCCTCAGGGAAAAGGATATGGTAAAGGCGGACTTGGTGGGGCACAGAACTACTTTAAGCGTGGTACTGGTGGATCTAAGCAAGGTAGAGGTACAAAGGTTAGTGATAAAGACTTTGCTGCTCTAGTTGCAATATCTTCTTTGGAGGCTGGAGTTCCTCAGGCTAGAGTTGATGTAGCACAGTCTATTATGAATAGACTTGGAGATGGCACATATGGTAGCACTCTTTTCAGTGTTATTACTGCAAATGGTCAATATCAACCAGCATACATCAATCCAAACGCATCGCAGGGACCACTAACAAAAACATCTCCAGAATGGAAAGCAGTAAAAGACAAACCATCTGCTATTGAAGCAATGCGATCATATTATTGGAGAAGATACCAAAAACGTGTTAGTTATGCTGAAATGCAAGAGTTGTATGAATCCACTCTTGCTGCAATGAAAAATCCTGCAATGCAGGCAGCTGCCGCTAGAAAAATTGGTGGAAGAACTGAGTTTCTAGGATATAAAGTTGAGGGTGCTGATGTTGTTATGAGAGAGGGTTATGGAAATAACTCTTTCTTTGCTGCGTATGGTAGTGGAAATCAGTTATCTAGGGGTGCTATGCCATTCCCACAGAGAGTTATTCCAAAACCAAGACCACCTAAACCATCTACAACACCAACACCACAACCAGCACCAGCACCTGGAGAAAACCAATGGTGGGACTTGTTAGATTTGTTTCCAAATCAATCAAATCTTCCACAGAGATTGATGGCATCTAGTGCCGATGTAGAATCTATTGAGGAAGAGTTAAACTTGCTTCCTGTGGTGTTAAATAAAACTGTATTCGTAACAAAACCTTCGATGAACAGTGGAGGTATGGTAGCTACCCGTCAACCCACGGGATACACTCGTGAGAACTATCAAATGTCTAGACTCGCAACCTAAAGATGGCAGGATACTCAAGCACATATAGTGGAGATCTGACCACTACAGTTGCATCGTTTTTGTATAACACGGTGCAAAATGCGCGTGGAGATGCAAAGCAAGAGAAGATTACTGCTGAAAAAGAAGCAAAAAAATATGGTGTAGATCCACAATTAAAGCGTGGTGAGTTTTTCAAGCAGGCACTACCATATAGATTTACTCCCAGCATGTTCAGGGAGAAAAAATTTGGTGACAAATTTAAGTATCCTGATTACTTTGCTAGAGGACAAAAAACTGAATTAGCATCTCCTCTGCCTTCTGATTATTTTAATCGTGGTCAGTCTAGTCCAATAACTGCACAAGCAAAAGAAAGAAGGGCAGGTAATCCATTCCCGTTTGTTGCAGTTGGCGCACCTCTGAATCAACAGGTTCAGGCAAATACGCCAATGGTTGATTCAACCACCAAGTATACTGATACTGTTAACAAAGACAAACCTGTCAAAGTCAAGGATGAAATGCTTGGCGTCTTGTTTGCCAAGGTTGCTGAGTCGATGGGTAGAACTGTCGCTTCTCTTGCAGACAAGCAGGGGCAGATTGATGGTGAGATTGCAAGTGCGAAAGAGTCTTCATTAGGCATTGCGAAAGCATTAGAACTCAATACTGATATCGTATCTGATAAGTTGGATCAACTTATTGATGTGATGAATCAGCAGATTGACTTCAATAAGCAGCAAGCAGATTTGAAAGAGACTGAGGATGTCAAAGAGAAAGTTGCTGATACTGATATAACTTCTGGTACAGATAGATTTGCAAAGGTTGGTGAAAGTGTTGGTGAAGTTCTGGCGGAGAATGATAGAGAGGATGATCTAGTTGATAGAATGAATACGGATCCAAATATACCAAAAGCAGAAGCTGGTGGTATGTTCTCTGGACCCAACTCTGGGTATCCTGTCATGCTTCATGGCAATGAGATGGTTACCCCTGTCAATAATAATTACACTCAATCGTTTGAGATGGGCACCCCTACACAGGGTATTCAGCAATATGAAGTAGGAACTAGTCAGGCATCTACAGCACCATCTGTTACTCCAAACGAATCTATTATGAGTGGATCTCCATTGAGATCGCCAACTTTGAATCAAAATGAAACTAATGATGCTACAACTGAAGACCTAGCATCTGCCATGGCCATGCCTAGTCAAGTTGCTGGTTTGCTCGCTATGGATAAGACTGCTAATGCTGCTGGAATGCTAGCAGATCAGTCTCCTGGAATGCAAAGTGTTGTCAGTTCAGTTACAGATCCTATTGCTGATGCTTTCAATATTAAAAACTCAGTAAAACAAAAGTTCACTACAAATGTTTTGCCTAGTAAAAAAGCATTTGCTCGTTCTTCGGGTGGTATGTTTGGTCAATCTGGTGATAGTGAAGGTTTCTTTGAGACAATGGGCGGACTAATTGGCGGTGGAGTTAAAAATGTCAAAAACTTCTTCAAATTCTTAGGTAACGCATTTAATGATAGAGGTAACGGTCCACCAGGAATAGGATACGGTAGGCGTGTTGGTGGATCTACTAAGAATATCAGTAACAATACATTCAAAGGCAGTAAGGTTGGAACTGGTGGATTTGCTCTCCCTGGCACTGGTACAGTTTTAAAACCATTGACGACTAGGAACAGTGCTGGTGGGTATGAAACTCGCTTGGAAACTCAATTCCATTTGCTTGGAATTCCATTAGGTCTCAGAGAAAGATATAGGGGAGATACTGGAAAATCCAAAATGGGCAGTCTCTGGCCATTGGAAAACCCTGATAGTCGATCTGGCGTAGAAAGATTCAATCAGAACCGAGATAGACCATATAATTTGGTTCCATATTACGGGGGATCTGATATGGTTAGACCCGAAGCAATTCCACAGAGAAATTTGAGAACTGCACCTCAGTCAACACCAACTCGTACAAATCGCTATGGTGAAACAGAATCAAGTAATCCTATAACAAATATGGTGAGAGGAATTAGGGATATGTACATCCCCGAATCAAGAATCAGAGCGATTGAAGAAGCACAAGGCAAACCTTTAGGTAACACGACATATGGTGAATTCCAAAGGGGATTGATAGATCAGTATGGAAGCTCTAATTATGGAGAACAAAGAAGGCAAATTCTTGGACCACAATCCAGTCTCCCAACTCCACCATCGAACAATATGGCAAACATCTTGAATATGAATTCAATGGATGCTAAAATGAAAGGTGCTTCAAGATTGGCACCAGTAGTAATAAATATGTCCGATGCTGTGGCAATGGGTGGCACAGAACAACCACAGGAAGTATCTGCTTTTGCGACTGTTGCCGACCCAGGAACATCTGCCTACACAGATGCATATAAACCATCTTTCTTAGGATAATGAAAGCGTCAAATTTTAATCTAAAGTCTATCAAAATCTGGAAAGTTGGCAGTGAATCTGGCGAACCAGTTTACATCTATAAGAGTGGAGCATCACAGGGTGGTGTAGTTCTAGGATTTCAGTATTTTGAGGATCTCATTGATGTTGGATACAAAGCTACACTAACCATTAATGATACTGGATTTAACTTGATATCTACTTTACCTGTTCAGGGGTTTGAGAAGGTCACTATTGAAGTGACTGATTACCTTGGAAAAGCACATGAGTATGCGTTCAGATTGTGGAAAGTTGGTAACAGAATTGAAGCAGATAGAAGAAGAATCTATACATTAGGACTTGTATCTGAAGCATTCATATTGAATGAAGGTTCTGTAGTCAACAAAGTCTTAGAAGGAACTCCTACTAAGATTGTAGAAAAGTTACTCAAAGAATACCTGTCAGTTCCTGGATCGAAAATTAAGACACAACCAAGTCTTAATGTAATGAAAATGATTCCAGCAAACAAAAAACCATTTGGAATCATTAGAGATCTGCAAGCAAAAGCAGTGTCCGAATCCTCTGTAGAACCAAAAGTAAAAACATCTAAACCAAGTCCAGCGACTGCTGCAACTACCTCACAGAGATCTGATGCCCCCACTACAGCATCAGTGAAAAGTGGATCTGCTGGATATTTTTTCTATGAAACTAGAGATGGTTTTGTATTCAGAAGCATTGACAGTGTTGTGTCACCAGACCCCAAGAAGTTCAATGGATCTGAACCAGTTGCTGAGTATGTTTACAAACCTGCAAAGATTGAACAGACCGAAGCAGAGGATGACAGGAAGATTAAAAACATTGCGTTCCAGTCAGAAATTGATATAATGAAGAAGATGCGAGCAGGTGCATATTCTTCACTGATCTGCTTTTTCAACATAAATACTGGGAAGTACGAAGAATATACGTACAAACTCAGCGATGTATGGGACAAAATGGCTCATCTCGGTACACAAACTGTGTTGCCATCGGGGCAAAAATCTCTCTCCCAATATCCTACTCGCATATTGTCTACGGTTGTAAATCACGAAAACTGGTATAATGGTACAGGTGTTGCAAACCCAGAGGAAGGGTCAGACAACACCAACGCGGTCTCGGATTCTCAGAAACAATACTTAGCACAATCGATTGCAAGAGGAGGAATCCTAAGCAATTATCAATTATCAATTGAAGTTACTGGAAATTTAGATCTGCGTGTAGGGGAAAAAATTATAGTAAAGATGCCCAATCAAGTCCCCAATCAAAGTAAGGGAGAACTCGGGTCGTTCGATCCAGAACACAGCGGCGTCTATTTAATTAAAAGCATCAACCATCAATTTATGATGCAAAACCTAGAGTGTCTTACAGTATTGCAATTAGTCAGAGACTCGCTAGGATATAAAGAATCCAACGTTTCATAGGTACATTTATGGACTCAGTAGAACAGCATATTGAGAAGGATAAGGAGATCCTGCAAGATCCTACTACTTCTCCACAACAGCGTCGTCACATTGAAGGCGAACTGCACGATCTCGAAGATTGGGTAGAGCATCATAAGGAAGAAATTGAAGCAGGTGATCATCATGATCCCACACCACTCGAACTCTATTGCGATCAAGAACCAGGCGCTCCAGAGTGTAAAATTTTTGACGACTGATTAATATGGATCCTCTTGCCCATTTGTATCCAGTACATCAGATCGGTTCCGATGGTTTTTCCTGGTGGATCGGTCAGATAGAAACTGCTACAAAAAAATCTAACGGCAAACCTGATCCGAAGAGGTCGGGCAGATATAAAGTTCGCATTATTGGACACCATCCAAAATCCTGCAATGCAGTAGCGACTGATGATCTGCCCTGGGCAATCACAATGATGCCCGTTACCACACCGTATGGCACTGGTGCAACCAGATCTGGTACTCCACAACTGGAGGCAGGAGATTGGGTTGTAGGGTTTTTCCTAGACAGAGAGCAGCAGCAACCTGTCATCATGGGATCTATTGGTCAAGTGGCAGGTGCAGGACCAGATCCTATTGTTGATCCAAATCCAAGCGATCCTTGTAAGTCATTTAATACTTACTTGAATCCTGATGTAAGAGTAGTAGATCAACCAGCAGCAGCGGCAGAAGTAAATCCGACAGTTGCAGGTCATGCATTAGCAGGTGGATCTACTGAAACGACAGAAGAACAACCAACAGTAGCAACTGTACCAAATCTTACAGCAGCAAAGCGTGCAGAAGCATCCAAGACAAATAGAGCAGGAAACAACTGGACAGTCAGTGTTGCGACGAAGTGTAGTGCTGATAGTGATCTAAACAATACATTTACTAGACTCCTGGGCGACATGCTCAGAGATATTCAGCAAAGTGATGGTCAACTAGGAACATACTTGGTTGGAAAATATACAGGACAACTCTACGATAAAATTGATATTGGTAGAGAGTATGTTAATAAAGCATCTCGTATTATTGAGACATTTGTTGCAAAAGTCAAGGGTTATGTTCTTGAGAAACTTAAGCGTGGTCTAGATGATCTAATTAAACTGCTGCTGAGACCTGATGACAAAGGTAATGCTCTAACACCAATTACTAAGTGGTTCAATGAACAACTAAAGATTGTTGGATGTAGCATGGCAGACCTGGGTCTCAGACTTCAGGCATTTTTAGAAGAGTTGTTGTTTGGATATCTATTTGACCTTTATAAAGCAGCAGCATGTCAAATTGATAAGTTAGTTTCTGGTATCTTAAACAAAATTCAGTCATTGCTGAATGAACTTCTGGAGGCAGTTTTAGGTCCTCTGCAGGCAATTTTGGGAGCTATTGCTGCTCCACTTAACATCATTGGAGAAGCAATCAACTATGTAATGAAACTTCTGGGAATCTCTTGTGATGGTCCAGATCATTCCTGTAAGAAGAAGACTTCTGTTAGCACAAAATGTAAGACTCAGAAGAGAGGATTCTCTCTCGATGATATTCTGAATGCATTAGATGAACCTTGGGATGGAACAGGTGCAGACTGGGCAACATACACATGTGAAGAAGCATACGAAGGAACTACTTTAGAAACTACTGGTGTAGATATTGTTGGTGGATTCCCTAAACCACCAGAAGTTCAGAATGTCATCACATATAACATTACTAACATTGAGGTTGAGGAAGGTGATAAAGCGGAGTTTATTGTAACTCGCTCTGGTCTAACTACCATTTCTTCCAGTGTAACATTCAAGACTCTTGACGGCACTGCAACATCTTTGGATTATGAAACTGGTGATGGTGTACTGGGATTCTCTCCTGGCGAAACAGAAAAACCAATCAGTATTCAAACTTTCAGAGATTCTGATAAAAATGAACCAGACGAAGATTTCTTCGTGGTTCTGAGAAGAGGTAGTCCTGACAAACTTATCGCAAGTACACAGTTCACTAACAACTATGCTAAGTGTACGATTAAGAAAATATCTACTAGCACTGGAGTTGTAACAACACCAGTTCCTGGGTCTCCATCAACAACACCACCAAATACAAATGTAGATAAAGAACTTGATGACAATCTCGATGATGATGAGATCAATGATCTAAATCCACCCGATAGTCAGACTGAAGTTCCAGATTCTGATATTCCAAAATACAGTGTTGTTCCTGATAAATTTGTCGTGAAAGAAGGAGACTTCATCACATATACTATCACTACAGAAAATGTAGAGACTGGTGTTCAACTTGGATACACACTATTTGGAACAAATATCACATCTAGTGATATTGTATCTGGATTCCTGCAGGGTGATTTTGTTATTGAAGACAACACTGCAAAAGTTATTGTTGGTATTGCTGAGGATGGTGAGTTTGAAAAAGATGAACCTCTCATTTTTGCTATCAATGGAACAGATGCTAGTGCTCTAGTAACAATCAAAGGACAGTTCAGTGATCTATCTGAGGAAGAGTTACTGGATGAGATTGATGACACTCAGGATGATGATGGTGTTGTGTCTAGAGATCCTATCGCACCTGTTGTTGGTGATCCAATCACAGATATTGAGGGAAGAATCATCGAAATTCCAATTAAAGAACCTGGAGATCCATATGTTGAACCACCAGCAGTCATCATTTTTGGTGAAGGTGTAGGTGCGACAGCATTGCCTTTATTGGATCAAGATGGTAGAGTGACAGAGATTCGTGTCACTGATCCTGGTTCTGGATTTAAAGTCAATACACCTGAAGATTCTGGTGTGAGATGTATTATCGATAGCTTTACTATGCTATCTCCTGGTAGGGAATACACTACTGCCCCATCTGTTTTTGTCAACGGTGAACTTGGCATTGCCGAAGCAGTCATTGATGACAATGGATTTGTAATTAGTGTTAGAATCTTAGATAGAGAAACAACATATGATGAGTATCCTACTGTGACTATTGTAGGTGGTGGTGGATATGGAGCAAGGTTCATTCCATCATTTGCTTGCCTAGATACAGATGCACTTGTCCGTGTTGGTTCTGCCAAGATTGGCACTGGTCGTTATATTGATTGTCCCTAATGGCATTATCCAATTTAAACAAAAAAGAAGACGACAGATTAAAGGCTGCCGCTAAGAAAAACTCACAGGCAACTCCTGATGAGAAGGGACCTGACGTAGTAGAGGAAATCTCTATCATCTATCAGAATGAAAAGTATGTCTTGAGAACTGATGGTGGTGACCTAGACGCTAGAAACAAGTTGACGGGTCACGGATTTACTATCACACAGCAGGGTGATTTTATCTTTGTGTCTGGTCCTGGAGGCAAGGGAAACCCATGTGGTGGTCGATTCATGATCAACACTACTGGTGGTCAGATCACTAAGAACGATGGACCTAATATTGAAGAGAATACTGCAACCCCTACGGGTGCTACCACTGAAGGTAAGGAAGGTAGCGGTGAAGAAGTAGGACTGGCAAAGTCTGTGGTATGCAACGGAAACCACCTAGAAGAGTGTCATGGACAAAGACGCATCTTTGGCACCCATGTGGTCATTGAAGCGGCAGACAAACTTATTCTGAAGGGTATGAATGGGATTGTAATGCAAGCAGGACCTACTGGTGGTGGTGAACTTACCATGCAGGCAGGAACTATCAAGCAGATCACTGGTAACATGGAGACTGTTATCACTGGTCAGAAGACAGAGTTAACCAGTGAGTCTAGGTCGATCCAGATCGACCCTCGTGGCACTACAGCAACAGTATCTACAGGATCTAAAGCAGATACATTTGTTGGTGACCTAAAGCAGACTATTATCGGAAGTTATCAGGTAACTGTTGCTGGTTCTAAGAAACCAACTCTAAACTTCAATCCAAAGAATGCACTGGCATTTACTTGTGCCGCTGGAGATATTAAACTCTCCACAAAAATTGGTAGCATCTTCTGCACTGCTGGTATAGCTAAACCTAGTTTTGCCGATTTCAAACCTGGAGCATTCTTCGCGCAGGCATCTGCTGGTGTCAAGATTGAAAATGTTGGTCCAAAGACAAATGTCGATATTTTGTCTGAACTGGGCGACATTAATCTCGAAGCAAAGGCAGGTGGTGCAAACATCACTGCCGCAACGGATGTCAAGGTTGTAGGTCTTAAGATTTATCTCAACTGATAACTGTATCTTATTATACCGATCGGTTATCCGTATCTAAAACTGGCACAAGGGGGCTTGCTTTGCCCCTTTTTTAATGCTAAATTACTCCTGTAACAAATGGAGAGGTGCCTCAATTACTCGCACCAAACCACTTGACGCGCATCTGCTTCATGTGTTACAATACTCAAGCGATCGACACGAGTCGGTCCTCCATCTGCGGGTAACCACTCCGCAAGTAAACTAACAAAGAGGAAATTCAATGATCAAAACTGCTTTCGCTGCTGCCGCTGCAGCTGTTACTTTCGCTGCCCCAGGTGCTGCCCTGGCAGGTCCCTACGTTAATGTAGAGGCAAACTCGGGTTTCACTGGCTCGAACTACAATGGTACTACCACCGATCTTCATGTGGGCTACGAGGGTCCTATCGGTGAATCCGCTTCCTACTATGTTCAGGCAGGCGCTTCTGTCGTCTCCCCTGACAGCGGTGAAGTTGACACCGTTCCTTCGGGTAAGGCAGGTCTGGGCGTTTCTCTGACCGATGCCCTGGGTGCATATGGTGAAGTCTCCTTCCAAGGTTCTGGTTCTTCCAGCGTTGACCGTGGATATGGCACTAAGGTCGGTCTGAAGTATTTCTTCTGATTCTGACACCATAACATAAAATTGAGGGGTGCTTGACGCCCCTCTTTTTTTGTACTATACTGTTGGCATATGAGCCCCATATTATGCACTATAAACCATATAGTCCTGAGTGGCATAGATATCGATATCTCAAAGAAGCGATCGATAAATATCTAGATGATGGTATAGATCCCAGTTTCATCATGGACGATATTAGAGATGTACTTCATGTGCGCTCTGAAGCAGCGTATCAAGAGTTTACCAGGATCAACCAACTAGAGCACTATCTATCGGAAGAATAACATGCTTTCTACCGCCTATCGCCTTCGCTTAGGAGGCATTTGTAAGAAGATCGCAAATAATGAAGCAGTAGATCTCCCAGACATGATCTGGGCAGAAAAGTTGTCTAAAGCAAATACAACTGCTCGTGAATGGTTGCGTAAAGCACGCAGACAGTCTAAGGGTATCGAAGAAGGTAGTGTGGACGATTTCATGAACAAGATGGGTTTAGGTGATCCAGATCCTTCCAATTATCGCACAGGATTCTCTGGAGCAGATGAGATCGTCGATTGGTTCAAACAAGACAAACCTGATGATTGGCGGCAGAGAGATTGATTATGAATGATTTTAATACACCAGGATCTAATAAAAGTTGGATAAATGATGAGTTTAAGAAGTTTGTAGTTGAGCAGCAACTAAGTAATATTGTAAATATATTAGGTGGTGAATTAAAGCATTACACTTGTTCTGATAAAACAACAACTCACGAAAAAATTGTAATTGAATTCAATCACAAACAAAAATGATACAAGCACTAGTTTATGGTAACGGCAGTCAAGAATGTGAACGAGCAGTCATGGTTCTTGAGGCATGTGGTCAGGATGTAAGAGAGTTTACCTTAGGTCCTGACTTTACTGATAGACAATTTAGAGCAGAATTTGGACCAGCAGCAGAGTATCCCCAGATTTCTATTGGTTTACATCACCGTGGCACATTGAAGGAAACTCTTAAGTACATGAGTGACAAGGGTATGTTCGTATGAACCCAACTGACTTTTGTGACAAACTTGAGGGACTGTATGACAGTTGGAATCAAGCATCTAGAGACCCCGCTAGGTATGCACATGTAAAAATTCGTTGGACTAGATTAGGACCCACAGAACTAGAGTCTAAGCAGTGGTATCACTATCTGGGTGAAGAGAAACCATACAGACGCCGTTGGCATAAAGTATTGCAAGACAATGCTACCATCAGAGTTCAAAACTGGGGTGTCAATTGGGAGGGTCACAACCAATGCTGTGACATGCTATTCAAGTGGAACGGAACTGTTTACACAGGTGAAGTTGCAACAAAAGAATGCATGGTTAATGGTGGTTTTGTTGAAAGTATGGTAGAATTTGACGGTAGTAAATACAGAAGTCGTGACCGAGGATGGACTGCTAATCATAGCAAAAAAGTATGGGGCAGCGATGTAATCTACGAGTTTGATCGTGTGCCCGTGTAGTCCAATTGGCAGTAGACACGAAACTTAAAATTTCGACAGTATCGGTTCGAGTCCGATCACGGGTATTTGGAGAACTTTATGTGGAATGACTATCAGAATTTTTTAGTAAACACCCTGAATCTATCAGTTCAGGAAGAAACTTCTGCAACGAACAATACAGCAGAACTTTGGTCTAGATTATATACTGGACCACACATTTATAAGTCTAGAGAGACACTGATTCGTGATGGACAAACTGATATCTATAACAATATTGTTTATCCTAATACAGGAGAAAATCTTCCCTGTTTCGGTATGGACTTGATGTGCTTCTTTGAGAAGAAAGTCATCATTGTATTCGATTTCCAGCATCCAACACCACACTACGACTTCAATCACCCAGTGATTTTATACTTGCTGGGTGATATGTATGATAATACTGACAAAGATATTAGATTCTTTGAAGCAGGTAATCACTTCTCTAGATACATTTATGTTAGGAAGTGTACTGTTGATGAGATTCCCAATCACATAAACCCATTCAAGCGATATATCAGGGCATACGAAGAACTACTACACTTCGCTAGACCAACCAAGAAAGATACTACAGTCTACCGTGATTTTGACAAATACATGCTAGACTTGGACCCAGTTGCTGGATATATGTCTAGCAAGTTTGGCAAAGAGTTTTCAGAAAGTTATGTAAATGATTTTTTGTTTTCGTTTGCCGATAAATAGTTTCGGTAGAGGGGGGGAGAACAATCGAATATGACATTCAAAGGATACACTCTCACATCTAAGTATGTTTTCTGTTCATTCCCAGGGAACTATGAGACAATTGTGAAAATGTTTTTTATTGAAAATTTACCATTTTCATTCGATACCCTAGAAAAAGAAGAGTTAGAAGACCATTGGATTAAGTCAGAAGCAGCACTAAATCCAGAATTTGATATAGAGCAACTCGATAAATATTCTGACTATCTAATTCAAGAAGCAATGCATCCGCTGCTATTTGACCTTGAGTTGGTGAATCCAGAACTACTACCTGATGACTCTCTTTCATGATTACCTTGAAGGTATTTTTGATAATGAACTTCAAGCATTAAAACATCCTACTCGATATGCTAGGATTGTCATTACCCATGAACGAATCGATGATGATTGGTTTTATGGTAAGCAAGCGTATCACCATTCTCTAAGCAAACCATATAGAGAATTTAAGATGCAAGTTTGCCCAGAAGGCAAAAAATTTCGCGTCAAAAATTTCCATCTAGATGGTTTGACATACAAGGATGGGTGTGATACAATATTTGAGTTGATCGGGGACGAGTTCCATGGTCACAACACCGATTGCAACTGCTGGGTCAATTGGAGAGGGGTCAAAACCTACTTGACAAACGACATCATCCTCGGTTATAATCGATACAGGGTTATGGACTCGGGAATCGACCCGATCACTAACTCTAAAGTCTGGGGGTCCAACTGGGGACACCTAGACTTCATCCGCCACTTTAGCTCAGCTGGATAGAGCAGGAATTTTGTAAATTTCAGGTCACCCGTTCAAGTCGGGTAAGTGGCTTTCTCTCTTTTGAGAGAATAGGTGACGCCACCTACATTTCGGACAGGGGTTCGATTCCCCTCATCTCCATTCACGGGGATGCCATGGTTTCGACGGGGTACAAGGAGTGTTACTGAAACCTGCTTGGATAAGCAAACCATAGATGCAAACACATCTGATTCCGCTGCGAATAATATCGTAGCATTCTCCCGCAGCACTGTTGCTGCCTAAATGGGAGATGGGGGATAAGTTATCCTTCTAATCCAATAACTCTTTGGGGTGCAATGCCCCTTTTTGGGTACAACCAGGAACGTTGTATTAAATAAAGGGTCCCCTATGCTGCATCGTAGATTATCGTAGGCAGATACCCTTGCCCTCCATTTATGCGGGGAATTAGCTCAGTTGGTAGAGCGCCTGCTTTGCAAGCAGGATGTCAGGAGTTCGAGTCTCCTATTCTCCATTGTCGATCTGACATTATGAAATTGAAAGTAACCAAACGACAATTAGTTGATAAAAATGGCAACAGATGGGAATGGGAAGAAACAGAGGAAACTTTGAAAGCAATTCAACAATTGCAAAAATCTTCTAAAGTGGTAGAAATGTTGTCAAACTGACAATATATGGGGGAGTACAAAAGACCTGTGTTTTAGAAACAGCGCCCCCTCTTACAATCCTCTTTAGCTCAGCGGTAGAGCGCGGAACTGTTAATTCTGTGGTCCCTGGTTCGATCCCAGGAAGGGGAGTTTTAATGGTATAAATAATTTGAGATCGGAACTATACCATACGCGGTTGGAAATATGGCTTTGACTAGGCTTGATAATCTTATCAGTTCTAAGACTGGTAAGTATCTGTATGTGTCTCCAGACGACTTTAACGCTACAGATGAATTGAACAATAGGGGTAACTCACCTATTAGACCATTCAAGTCGATTCAGCGTGCGTTCCTGGAAATTGCTAGGTATTCATACTTGCCTGGTCCAGACAATGATCGTTTTGACCAGTTCACGATCATGTTGATGCCTGGTAATCACTATATTGATAACCGCCCTGGCATCTTAGACACTAATGGTATCGATCCTTTCGCCTTTGATCAGGCGATGAATCTGTGGACCGATAAATCAAACCTAGATATTGCTGATCCAAATAATGTTCTCTACCTCTTCAATAACACAGAAGGTGGTGCTATTCTGCCTAGGGGTTCATCTCTTGTTGGTTACGACCTCCGTCGCACTGTTATTAGACCCCTATACGTTCCTGATCCTGCTGATAGACTTGAAAGAAGATCTGCTATCTTTAATGTAACAGGTGGTTGTTACTTCTGGCAGTTCACCATCAAGGACGGTGATCTAGAACCAGCATCTCCACTATATGACAAGACCGATGGTATCGGTAAAGTCTACTATCAGAACGGTGATTGGACTGCAAAGGCAGTACCAAACTTCTCTCACCACAAACTAACAGTCTTTGAGTATGCAGACAAAGAAGAACTAGGTCTGTACTACCAAAAGATTGCTAAGGCATTCTCACAATATCAACCAACCATTGATGATCCTGGTGAATTCAGCGAAAGAATTCAGGAAACCAGAATTGTTGGACCTCTATCTGACTTCCGCTCTATTGAGAGCATCAAACTGACAGACTCCAGTCCTGCTGGAACTATCAGCGTTGAGGTTACTTCTAAGGTCAACCATGGTTACTTTAAGAACCAGTTCGTTGCTGTTGAGAACAACGGTCTAGATGATCAACTCAACGGTGCATTTGCTATTGATAGCATTGACCTTGTAGACCAGCGTAAGTTTACCTACAAGATTCCTGGAACTGTTGCTGCACTTGGAACTGGTGCAAGTCTTGTAAGTGGCACCACATACACAGCACAGAATGGTCTAAGTTCTAACGCTATTGTCAAGGCAGAAGTTGACTCTGTTGAGTCTGCATCTCCATATGTCTTCAACTGCTCCATCCGATCTACTTGGGGTATTTGTGGTATCTGGGCAAACGGTCTTAAGGCGACAGGCTTTAAGTCGATGGTTATCGCGCAGTACACGGGCGTTTCGCTGCAGAAAGACGACCGCGCATTCATCCGCTATGATGAATACTCTAACACCTTCAATCAGGCATCTCTAGCAGATGCATTTGCAACCACTCCATATCACACCAAGGGTGATGCATACTGGAAGGATGATTGGAGAAACTTCCACGTTCGTGCATCTGAAGATGCATTCATCCAGAACGTTTCGATCTTCGCTGTTGGTTTTGCTGATCATTTCCTGATGGAGTCGGGTGGTGACATGTCGATCACCAACTCTAACTCCAACTTCGGTAACACCTCACTGCACGCAATCGGTTTCAAAGGATTTGCATTCAGTCAGGACAAAGGTGGTTATGTCACAGACATCATTCCACCTAAGGTTGTTGACACAACCTCTGGTAATATCAAGCGTTCTGCATACTACACTCTTGATATTCCTGCGACTAAGAACCGCAACACACAAACTGATCAGACCAAGATCTATCTCGGTGACGACGAGGGTTACAACCCCAGAGTTCGTCCTGCTGCATCTATCGATGGATTCAGAATCGGTGCTAGATCTGATGAAAAACTATATGTCAAACTGATTCCTAGAGTTGCTGGTGGCAGCAATATCTTCAATGCAACTCTATCTCCAAATGGATTTAAGAAGTTTACTGCATCTGCAGACATCCTGAATCCAGCAGGCGTCACCATCAACCATAAGAATCTTGACGCCGCAGATAGAATCGAAGAGAACAAACTCTTCATCGCTGAAGAGGCATATGGTTACATCACTAACAAGTATCCATATCTACTAGACAAGCAAGGCATTACTATTGAGAAGTGCCGTCGTGACATCGGTTATCTAATCGATGCTACCGTACAAGACTTGAGACTTGGTGGTAACATCAACACTATTCAGGCAGCAGAGTCTTACTATGTTGGTAATAGTCTGTCTTATATTACTGGTGAACTGACAGAAACTCTAGAGGGTTACGACTACGCTAGAGATCTGGCAATCGCAGCGATGAGAAACTTCTCTTATCTGCGTACAGGTTCCTCTACAACTGCATCTTCTGCGATTGTTGACATTGGTGATACCTCTGGCGTTGTTCAGGGTATGCTGGTTGCAGACTACGATCCTTCTCAGTTCACTGATGGTAAACTAAACAACGGTGCAACTCGCCCTGCATCTCCAGTTATCCCTAATGACACATATGTTAAGAGTGTTGTTAGTGCTACTGAAATTGAACTGGGACAGAAGGCAACATATTCTACTAAGAAACTAGTTGGCGACCGTAATGGTGACGCTCGCAACTTGATTCTTGCTAACAAAAACTTCATCGCTGCTGAAGCAGTAGCGAGAATGCATCTCGACTTCCCTGGATTCTCTGTTCCAAATGGAGATGTAAACTGCATTGATGATGTTGTCGATGTACTTGAGGCAGTTGCAGAGAACACCGCTTATGGTGGTAATGATGAAGTATGGGATGCAGCATATCTGTATGAAACTGGCGCACATATCGCTGGTGAAGAAGCAGAATCTGTCCGTGTCTTTGAGTACGCTAGAGACATGGCGATTCAAGTCATGCGTAATGAAGATGTATTTGTCTATGGCACACATGGTCTAGCACAGACTAAGGATACATCTATCACTTATGTTGACCCTGAACTAGTTAAGGACCGCAATGGTGATGCTCGTGATCTGATTCTTGCTAACAAGAATCTTATCGCTAACGAAGCAGTCGAAAGAATGCTTCAGAGATATCCAGCATTCACTATTCCTGGTGGCAATGTCAACTGCATCGATGATGTTGTTGATCTTCTAGAAGCAGTTGCTGACAACCTAGCATATGGTGGCAACGATAAGACTTGGGATGCAGCATACTCTTATGTCACTGGAGCACATGTATCTGGTGAGGAAGTAGAGACTCTGTATGTCTTTGAACAGGCGAAGTTCATGGCAGCACAAGTCATGAGAAACCAGAAGGTTCTGGTCACTGGTGCTCATGGTCTCACACAAACTTATGATCAAACTATTACATATGAAGAACCAGATCCTGTAACTGATCGTGGTGGCGATGCTCGTAACCTGATTGTTTCTAATAAGAATCTAATTGCTGCAGAAGCATATGCTAGAATGCTAGCATCTAACCCTGGATTTACCACTCCAACTGGTAACCCACAAGACTGCATCGATGACATCGCTGACTTCATCGAGGAAGTATCTTACAACTTGGCGTATGGTGGTAACGATAGAGTCTGGGAAATGTCAGACCTGTATGTACAGGGTGCTCATGTTGCTGGTGAAGAGACTGAAACTATCGAGTGTTTCAATCATGCCCGTGACATGATGGTTGAGGCAATGAGAAACCAGAGAATCCTAGTTGTAGGATCTCATGGTTTAACTCAAACCTTTGATCAAACTATCACTTACAACCTCCCTGATCCTGTAACCGATCGCGGTGGTGATGCTCGTAATCTAATCCTGCAGAACAAGGCATTTATTGGTGCTGAAGCATATGAAAGAATGCTCGCACAGAATCCTGGTTTCACCAGTCCAACTGGCAACCCACAGGATTGCATCGATGACATCATGGACTTTGTTGAGGAAGTAACCTACAACACTGCATATGGTGGCAATGATCGTACTTGGGACACGGCAAACCTCTATGTACAGGGTGCCCATGTTGCTAATGAAGAGTCTCAAACTAACCAGTGTTTTGAAGCTGCTAGAGATCTGATGGTTCAGATCATGAGAAACGAATCCGTCCTAGTTATGGGTTCTCATGGTCTATCTCAGGTTAAAGATGAGACAATCACTTATAATGAACCAACTCCTGTCAATAACAAGGCAGCAGATGCTAAGAATCTAATTCTTTCTAACAAACAGTTCATTGCAGAGATTGCTGTTGGTAGAATGCTAGCAGCAAACACAGGTTTTGCTGTTCCTGGTGGCACTCAGAACTGCACAGATGACATCATGGATGTTATCGAAGTTGTCTCACATAACCTAGCATTTGGTGGTAACGACAGAACCTGGGATGCTGCAAACCTGTATGCAACTGGTGCTCATGTTGTAAACGAAGAACTGCAGACTGTACAGGCATTTGAACATGCTCGTGACATCATGATTGAAGTCATGAGAAACATTGATGTTACTGTTGGTGGTCATACAACTCTAACTCAGGTTAAGGATCTCACCATCACTGTTGATACTGCTAACCCTGCATGTCAGAATGAAGCAGCAGCAATCACATCTTTGGTTCTGCTTCTCACCAACACTGTTACAACTCCAACGACTCTATACAGTGTACCTCGTACATTCTCTCAAGGATCTTGTGAGGATGTAAGATCTACTATTACAACTCTGACTACTATTGTCACTGATGCAGTTGCTAACAATGCATCGCTCGCACTAGTAACCAGAACTGTTTCTGTTGGATCCTGTGAAGATGTAAGATCTTCCCTGAATACACTGACTCAGTTTGTAACCGATGTTATTGCTGGTAACAGCAACCTCTACAACATTCTTAAGACATCTTCTGTTGGATCCTGTGAGGACACCAGAACTACAATCAATACACTATTCAAGATTGTAGAAGATGCTGTTGCAACTCCTGCTTCTCTGAGCACTGTTGACCGTACCATTTCTAATGGTTCCTGTCAGAATGTTGCATCGACCATCACAACTCTATTCAAGATTCTAACTGATACTATCGAGAATCCTGGATATATTGATAGCGTTAGCAGAGATCCAGTTCCTCTGGGTCTAGAGTTTGGTCCATCGATCAATGCTAACTCCAGCAGCACGAACTCCTATCTGTATTTCACACTAGACACTGGTGTATACAGCAGCACTGTTCCTACTGTTGATGAGACAATCACTCAGCACACCACATATCCTGAGTGTGTTGACCAGGCATCTACTATCCGTCAGTATTTTGCTAATATCAGCACGATCATTCAGAGTGGTCTAGCATCTGTTGCTCGTCAAGAACCTTCGCAGTTGACAACTGAACTTGCTGCTAGAGCAACAGTTTGGACACTGAATAACAATGGTGCTAACCCACACGATCTAGAGACTGGTACTCCTGTTAGACTAGTACCTCGCCCACGCTATGATACTGTAACCAACCAGTATGTAGATGTTGACAAGCGTCTCATTCGCCTGCCAAATGGTTTTGAAACCAATGAGAAGTATTATGTAATTGCACCTGGCAGAGCTACAAAACCAGAAGATTACTCCAGTGTTGGTGCATTTGATGGTTCCGATCAAACCAAAATTATGCTCGCAAGCAGCAAAGAGAATGCTGCTGCTGGTATCTACATCCACTCTGCTGAAGTTGAGGACATCCATCCCGACATTGAGATTGACATCTACAACTTTGTTCTGGATGACAACTATAATCTACACCAGTATTCTTGTGAACTGGATGGAGTCAGCAACACCAACATCAGAACAGATGTACCACACATCTTCGATGTTCCATTCCCCAACATCACTGGTCATACTGTATTCTTCAGAGCAAATGAAGGTGGCAACTTACCACTAGTTGGTGCTGCATATGCTGCTGATCCTACTGTTGCTGATGGCAATGGCAGAATCCTGGGCAATGTATACTTCTTCGCTCGTTACATCAACGGAAAAGTCTTCACCATCTATAAGACTAAGGCAGATGCTGAAGCTGGTGTCAATGAGATCACCTTCCAGAGTGGAGTATACGACTTCAGCGTCTTCGCTAACAAGCGTGAGTCGCCTATGAAGTTTGATCCATCTTATCAGAATCCTGGTACAACACCAGCGATCTTTGGTAAGTGGTATCTACAGGTTGAGAATGACAACGGCACTGATCAGATCATTCCACGACTCAGAGAGTATGCTGACGGCATCGATAAGACAAATGACTCTTACTTCGAGCGTGTCAAGGATGAGCGTGACGCACTAGATAGAATCTATCGTCTGCGTTATGTCATTCCATCTTACCTACAGTCTGCTCGTGATCCTATCAATGGATTCACAATCAAGACTAGAACTGACGAAACTAGAAAACTTGTACCACAGAAACTGGTACTGAAACCTGTATCTGGTTCTGTAACAAAGGCAAGATTCTTCAACCCAGTTCAGGCAACTGAATTCATTGGTATCACTCAGTCTGAGTTTGACACTGCTAACTTGAATACTGATGTAGCATACGATCCTTACAGAAAGGATCTTGTAGGCACAACTCAGTATGCTAAGAAGATCGAGACACAAAACTATGTCTCCATGACTATTGAGTCTGGTAGATACTTCACTGCTGCTGATAACAATGACTACCTAGAACTGACAGTTATCAACCCCGAGATCACTAACACTGCTCTCATCAATGAGACATTTACCACAATCAAGGTTACTGCACCACAGGGTGGTAACTTTGTTGCTGATAGAACTCAGTCTTCTGATGCAGTTAACCGCGTTGAGTGGTTTGGTAACTCCTCTGGTTATGCATACCTACACGCTATCACCAATGTATCTGGCACATCTGACTGGTACATGATCCTTAAGGGTGTAGTTGGTGAACTAGATTACAGTGACATTGAGAATATCAGAATTGGTCAAGGTGCTGCATTCTCCGATCTACTTGCAGACCCTGACTTTGGTAAGTCTCTCTACATTAAGGATTTGATTGCTAAGGGATATCCTGAGTATTACTACAGACAGAATGGCGCACCAATCTACACTGTAACTCCTGGTGATATCATCGAAGACGATGCTGGTATTCAATACTACATCGAGTCTGTCACTGACACTGGTGTCATCGACGATACATTCTACATCTTTGATGTTGAAGAGGTACAACGCCGCATCTTCGGTCAGCAAGATGGTATCTACTATCTAACTGCAGTCCGTGGTAACATTTCACCATTCCCACGCGGTGCTGGTAACCTGGGTAACTTCCGTAACTTCAAGTTCTCCCAACCAATCAGCAAACTATATCCACTGAACTATAAGAACGATCCTCTTTGGTATCAGAAACTGGATGCTACACTAGTTGATCCACCACAGACATACTCTGCTGCTGACAACTATGTACATGGTCTGGTAAGAGTCAACGACTTCAAGGGTTCGATGACTAAGGAGGCAATGGTTGACCTCCTCGGCACACCAGCATTTGAGAGCAACAGCTATACTCAGGTAAGTTCTACTGTTGATAACAGACTGAACGCACAGAAGGGCAACGCTGCATCTGGTTCTGAAGATCGTAAGATTCCTATTGCTGGTGACAGCACAGTCGTTACCGATCAGAGATACTATGTTGAACTGCGTAGACCATCTATCGCTCGTGCTGGTAACCATACATTTGAATACCTAGGTTTCGGTCCTGGTAACTATTCAACTGGTCTACCTGCTCGCCAGGAAGTCGTTCTAACAGCGACACAAGACTTCTATGCACAGTCTAAGAAGCAAGACGGTGGTCTGGTATTCTACACTGGTCTAAACTCCAACGGTGACCTCTACATTGGTAACCGTAAGATTGACGCTATCACGGGTGAGGAAGAGTTCCTAGAGTCTGCACAGTTGGTTGATTCTGCTGATGATGACGAGACACTAGGTAACCTCGTTACCACCTTCGATACACCTGTTACATTCAACGAATATATCACCGTCAACGGTGGTGAAGCACAGGATCGTCGCAGCACATTCAATTCTCCAGTTCTAATTAATGTTCTGGGTAGTGTAAGAGAGCACGCACTGACGATCTCTTCGTTCGTTGATCCTGCTGTTGATGATGGATCTCTTGATAGATCTGCATGGTTGAGAAATACCGAAACTGAAGGCGATATTGTCATTGCACGCAATAAAATTTCTGCTGCAATTTTCCAGTTCAATAGTCGCAGAGACGGTCAACCCTATAAGATCCAGACACATATCGTTGGTACATCACCATCGAACATGACTCCTGATCAGACAGGAACATTCAATGCTGCACAGATTGTACAGTATGGTTCTGCTGGTTCTCCATTCGCAGGAGACATGCTACTCAAGGGCGAATCTGTCGGTCAGAGTGCATCTCTTGGTTGGATCTATGCAAACTTCTTCACTGAAGTTGGCAACCTGAACATCTACTCCCTCACATTTAACAATACTAATATTGTTACTCTTGAGTGGGCAGGATCCCTAACCAACGATCTGCTTGGCGTCACTGCTGGATCTGAGATCAGAATCAGTGGCGTAACTGATAGTCAGTTGGATGGCACCTGGCAGGTTATCTCTAACGGATTTAACGGTTCCGCCAATACTGTACAGTTTGCTATTACTTCCGTCAAGAACAGCATTCAGGGTGATAACCCCAGACTGTGGGCAGATGAAGTTGCAGCAAATGCAAATGTAAGACTTGAGTTCTCTAACTCCAACTGGAAAGAGTTTGGTGTCATTGGTGCTGAGGCACTGAGAACCTGGACTACTACCATCGGTGATTACAGACTCGGTGTTAACACTGTCGCAAGATCTGATAGAGATTCTTACGAAACTAATTACACTGATGCTAACACCGAACCTCGTGCAAACCTGGATGTTGTTGGTACAGCATTCATCTCTGGTAAGAAGGTAACCGATTATGGTTCACACTCTATCTTTGCACAGAGAACTCAGCAAGACCGCACCGATGCACTTATGGTCGGTGGCGATGCATACAACCCAGCAAATGAGGCAACTCTGCGTGTCTCTACTGCTGATAATGGTCGCGTTGGTATCAATGTAACCAACGCTGAACTAGACAGAGCACTGGTTGTTGATGGTCTGTCCAGATTCACTGATGATGCTAGATTCCAACAGGACATCGAAGTTCATGGTGGCGGTGGTGCTAACACTGCTGAAGTCAGAACAGACATCACATCTGGTATCTTCAACCTAGTAACTGATTCTACCTTCACTGGTACTTTGAATGTAGGTAACTTTGCTGGAACAGCAAATATCCTCAACTCTAGCACTGCGGATCAGTTCATTTATGTTGGCAATGCATCTCTGCATAGCAATATCTGGTTTGGTAACACGCCAGATGATCCAACCAATATTTCTAAGATCACTATTGGTGGTGCATATAACAATAACGAGTCTCTATCCTTCACTCAGATTGACACCAAGTCTCTGAAGGTATCTGGTGACATGCAACTTGGCACCAGACGCGGACTAAGTGACACTGTTAAGTTGACATCTACTGCAGGTTCCGTTGAGTTCTTCTCTGGTAACTCTGCTACAGTCAGACTAGACTTTGCAACTAACGCATCTGAGATCAACATTGCAGGTCAGGGTGGTACAACCAAGGTTAGAAACAACCTAGTCGTAGATTCTACTGCTAGATTTAATGCTGATGTTACACTGTGTGGTGGATTTGCATCGTACTCCTTCACTGCTTTTAGAGCACAGATGGGTTCGGTTGCATTCGCACACAACACTGGCGATCTTGGCAATAATCTCTTCAATGCTAACACTGACATTGTTGATGTTCTGAGAGTTCTAGAAACTGATCAGGTTTACAATGAAGTTGATACTGCTGGTACTGGTGATTGGGGTGGAACTGTATTCCAGAACGAAATCACCACTATCGGTGGTACACCACTGATTGAACCTCAGGTTCTGGGTGCTCTAACTGGTGAGCAATACTATGTACCACTTAAGAATCGTCCATATGATTCTAATGGTAACCCATACTTCACTGAGAATGACATCTTGCTCATCGATACAGATGATAGTGGTGGAACTAAGCATCCTGAATTCGTCCGTGTCGTAAGCACACCTAGAATCAATATTGCTCCATACTATATCATTGTTGAGAGAAGACCATTCGGTACATTTACAGCAATCAGAAGCGATCATAACGACAATACACCTATCTACAAGTGTAATGTTCAGTTTGACGCTACCTGGACCACACAATATATTGATGGTGCAGGAGTTGAAGAGAATGTCTACCTGTCTCAGTTCGGTGGTAGCATCGATATCGGTGATTACATCATCGTTGATCGTGAAGATGGCACACCTGCAGGTGATGGTGTTGATGACCAGGGTGAAGTATTCAAGGTTAATACTTTACTTGATCTGATTGCTAAGAAGCTGAGGATCAAGAACGGTTGTGATACTGCTAATGAAGAGGTAGTATTTGAGGTAGATTCCACAACTGGTAAGATTGATTCCAAGGGTGATGTTGAGATCAAGGGTGGACTACTGCTCAAGGGATCTTGCACAACACCATTCCAGAACGCTACTACAAATAATAAACTCACCATCACAAATGGTGCAACAATTCCAATCACAACATTTGAAGTTGATACCTGCACAGGTGACACAACCATCGGTAATACTCATGGTACTGTGTTCTTCCTTGCAGAACAGTTTGGCACATCGCCTGCTGCATACACTGCTGACTCTGATGTATGTACAGTCTACAGATTCGATCCACAGACTGAACTAACTACAGGTCCTATCAGCACAATCGCAGCACCTATTGTTCCTGCTACATCTAACATTGAAATTACATCTAATGTTACTTCCTTTACGAAGGGTGATTTCGTTGCAATGTACATCACTGATGCACAGATTGAGATCATTCAGATTACTGATGATCCATATGAGAGTGGTGGTCAGTTCTTCCTACCAACATCTAGCAACGCTGAATATGTTAACGGTGGTAGAGGTGTTGAGGGTACAACTGCACAGTCATTCCAAGCAGGTGTTCAGGTTGTCAAACTTGAGAAGTATGACAGAACAACAACTCTCCTACATGATATTCCTGCTACACAAGCAGATCGTGCTACTGCACTTAAGGCACGCACACCTAACACCAGTGATATCAGACTAGAACTAACTCTGCGTGATGCTGATCTAATTTCTCCAAAACTAGATTACTTTACAATGATGAGAATCGGTAACGAATTCTTCGTTGCTGATAGTGTTGATGGTTCTCTCGATATCTTCTATGCTATCAAACTGCCTAAGCAGATTAGATACCCCAACACACTTGCAACTGAACCAGTCAAACTGTTCAATGGTGGCAAGACAACCATCTATGATGATGTTGAGGTTTACAGTGGTGCATTCAGAATGTATGGTTCTGATGGCAAGACCCTGATCATGGCAATCTCTAACGATGACGGTCACTCTGGTGACGGATCTATCGAAGATCCTAAGACTAGCACCAACGGTCTAACTCTCAAGGGTCCTGGTACATTCTATGGCGACCTTAAGGTTTACTATGATGATTGCCAGAGCAACGGTATCTGTTCTACCGAAACATCTTTCCGCGTTACCAACAAAGAAGGTAATGTTGAGATGGGTGAGAAGTTCTATCAGGCAGGTAAGGTTAGAGAGGAAGAACTGGCTGCTGAAGTCATGTTCCATATCGACAACCTAGGATCTGCTGGTGTTGGTGGTACTGAGGGTGCTAAAGACTTCAGAATCTATCACAACAACGCTATCGATTCGTTCGGCATTGAGAAATACTGGACAGGTAACGGTGGTAGAAGACAGACCTATGTCGCATTCGATCCTGCAACTGGCATTGGTCAGCAGCAAGATAATGCATTGCAAGTCAACAACAACTACATCATTAATGCTGCTTCTGGTAGCAACATGGTTCTCTATCTGCCAGATGATGCACAGACGGGTGACATGATTAGATTCATTGAACTCAGTGGTAACCTGACATACAATACAAGTTTGATTATTAGAGCACTGAAAGTTGCGAATGTCGCTACACCTATCCAAGGTGATGGCACTGGGTCTAAGGTTGGTGCAGGTGCTGGTCAAGCACTGACAACTGCATGGGATTCTGGAGAACTAGTCATTCAAACTCGTAATGCTGCGTTCGGTCTACTATATGTTGGTATCAATGATATCGAAGGATCTGCAAACGCACAAACAATTCCACCTGCACTACGCGGTTGGTGGTTGATGGAACTCTAATTTAGAACAAATGACTGCATACTACGACTCAATTAAGAGCATGAGAGTTGCCAAAATTGGCAGCATCATGCCATGGGGAGGGGATGGAGGCACGGGATTCCTTGCCTCTAACATCCCAAAAGGATGGATTGTTTGTAAAGGACAAACACTTTCTGCTTCTGATTATCCATTGCTGGCATCAGTTATTGGTGACACATATGGTGGTGACATGACTAATGCTGGTGGTGATCATTATGAGTTTCCATATGTTGATACCGCAGCAGAGTTTAGATTACCTCAGTTATCTAACTCAGTCTTGATGGATTTGGAGTATGATAATCTATTGGATCCAAAGTATCAATATGGTCAGACAGATGTTGCAACAACAATATATGATGAGAATGGAAATATCATTGGTGATCTAGTCAAAGACTATGGTGAAACCAATCCAATTAGAACTACACATGAAGCATCTGCTGATATTGATTTTACATTGAATCTAGCAGGTAATCTATATTTTAAATTTACAGATATGGTGTTGACTGCACCTGACTTTCTGGAGACAGTTCACACACTCAACAGAAAATTAGGAATCAATCATACACCATCACACGGACATGGTGACAGTATTACATCTGTCAACCCAAACGCTAGTGGACCAATGCCATTCAGAACTGATGGTGGTATTGTCATGACAGGTAATGCATCGATGCAGTGTAGTATTACTAGAGGTCCAAACACATGTCAGTTGAATGATACTGAGCCAACTACATGGCAAGAAGGTGCTGTGAACTTGACATTTTATGGTGATGGTGGTAAGGAGAACACTCTCCCTAGATGTGATACTTTCATGGAATTCATTCAGGATAGTACAGGAAAGGATTACTGGGGATTTGTTCCCTGTGGTGAGTCTAACTTTAGAGAAGGTGCTAACAGAGGTTCTGGTCATTCAACTGATAACTATGATGCAGTTATCTTTGGTCGCGGCAACTCTGATACATTTACTACAGTTCCAGTTGACACTCACAAAACGCCATGTCACCAAGGATATTTTCCTAGACCCATGGAAACCAGAAGTAGACCTAACTTCTTCGGATATAAGACTGGTGGAAGTGTTAGAGCAGACGGTCTAGTTGATGACCCAGAACTAGCACCAGTATTTTCTGTTAATGGATGTACACTAGACGCTACATCCAATGTTATACTACCCCCTGGAACAGATCTTAAGACACCATATGGAACATATCCAGATAACTGGTTCCAATATGATGCTATCACTCCTTTGATGTATGTTACACCAGTTAATGTAGACGAAAAATATGATGTTCTAAGAGAAGGTGCAATGGTTCAGAACATTGATTATGATGAAGCAACTGGTGTTTATACAATCCAACTGAATACACCTGCGCTAGTGAGTGGTAGTTATGACCTACAATTTAGACATGGAGCGTTCCCAGTTAGTTTGAACTTGGGTGCTGCAAACAAAGACCCTACGGATCAAGCGTTTAGATCACATAATCATGGTAGTTTTGAAATTGCTCAGGGAATTGGATCGATGGCGGGTCCACCATCACACACAGCATCTGATGCAGATGGATCCTCATTGCAAGCAGAAAGCCTTGAAAACGCTCTAAATATCTCATGTGATACATCACAACCAAGTCTTACAATGACATTCATCATCAAAGCATACTAATGGCAACATTTTACTCAAAAGAAAGAGCAAAGTATGGTAATTTGACTGGTCAAGTTATTATTTGGCCAGTGCAATATGATGGAGATCCAGAAAACGGTGCAAACCCAACAAATTTACCTGCTGGTTATTTGAAATGTGATGGAACAAAGTATTTTGCTGACGACTATCCAAGATTGGCAGCAATTTTGGGTGCGGGTGAAGATTGTAAATTTCTAAAAAGAAATATTGATGGCACTTTGTTTGATACTATTACAGCAGGACAATTTGTAACTCCTGATCTCGGTTCTAAATATCCAGAACCAACATCTGGTGCTAACGCTGGTGTTTATAATAATATCCGCCTCAACAATGCGTTAGGCAATGAAGTCAGTAGGTCTGGTATTGGTATTGAAGCAGTATCTGCTATTGGAGATAGTGTAAGAATCACATATAGTGGTGAGATCAGTGTTCCATCGCAGGAAATTATTGTTAGAGGTAAACCATCATACACATATGCTGGGGACACTCATTACACAGAACTAGAAGGTGTAGAAGAAAATGCATTGCATCCACACTCACACTTCCACAGTGCTGTAAGAGCAAGAAACTTTTCTACGAACGAAGCATCTAGTGCAGAACCAATTGCTCAGGGTCAAACTGGTAGAAGAAATGCATCTACAATCGATATCCAAGATTGGTTAGATGCAACTGTAAATAGTAGTGGAGAACCTGGAAGTGGACAACAACCTTGTCTAGCTATCGACCAGTGGAATCCAAACAGTGGTGTTGCAGATGGACAACCAGTTTATGAATACTTTGGTGCAGGTACAATTTACTGGGGTGGATGTATCTTTGGATTTGGTGAACAGTATACTTACAACTGCATTAATAACTCTGCCTACACTGTACCTAGAGATTCTCTAGATGGATCTGCTGATGACAGTAATGTCGCACAGTATTATTCTAACTTCAATGCTCTAATTGCATGTCCATCAACTGGTAGTGGAACTGCAGGACAAGACTCCTCAAATGATGTTCCTGTTACTTATGTTCAGGGTGCTCAAGGTGTACCTAATGACTTCCAAGATAATAGTTTATATGATGTACTACCACTGCAGTCTAACTTCGCTGTAAATGATAGAGATCCTGCAACAACGGACATCGAAAATGCTACTACTGATACAACCGATTTAACGATTGCACCTGGAACAGATCCAACCAGACACTCTCATAGAGTTGATTTAGAAGTTGGTGATCATTCATATAAAGTAAAAACTAGAGCAATCATTGTTCCACCTGAAAACTTAATCACACAGATGGACATTGGCACAGATTCATCGGTTTCTATCGATGCTGCATGTGCCCCATTTATTGTCATGGAATATTTAATTAAAACTTAAGTCATGTCGCAAAGTTATAGAAACGCTAGAAAAGGATTTCTGACTGATCTTTTAGTTGATACAACACCAATTGGTGCTATTGTTCCCAACTTAAAGTCAGGGGCGAACTCGTATGACCATAGTTTTATTAAGTACAATGCTACTTCATATCCAGCACTAACTGATACAGCAGGTAATGCGTATCAACTTGGTGATGATCCAGCATATACTCATGATGGATATCTATATTGTGATGGATCTGAACATAATATTGCTGACTATCCTGCACTATTCCAAATCATTGGTAATGATTACGGTGGCAGATCTAGTAGTGGTATTGATGTAATCAATGGTGGATCTGGATATACATCTGCTCCTGTAGTAAGTCTCAGTGCTCCTGCTGCTGGTGGAATTGTAGCAACTGCTGCAGCAACAATTGATATACAATCTGGTACAGTTAAACAGATTGATATTATTATTTCTGGTGAAGGATATGACCCAGAAAATCCACCCACTGTCACTATTAGTGGAGGTGGTGGTAGTGGAGCACAAGCAGTTGCTAGAATTAATCCAGTTAATGGAGCAATTCAGGGTGTCAATAAATTTAATGTTATGGAACTATGGGGTGACCCATACCTAGGCACATTTGCTGTTCCTGATACTGTTGCGAAAAAGATTGTAGGTAACAGTGCTGTATTTGGTAACAACTCACCCAATATCGGTAACTCCACTCTAGGTGTTGGCACAACTGGTGGTGCTTGGTATCTAGATAGAAACCAGCAAGATGATTACTTCTCTCTAGGTAGAATCACCACAACTGGATATGAGCGCGTCATTGAAACAACAGGCGTAGATATTATTGGATCTCAGACCATCACAGTGACGATGAGAGAGACCAAACTAACTGGTGCTCCTCAACATAGTCACACAGTATATCATAGTATTCCTGGTACAACTACATGGATTGCTGAGGGTGCTGGAGACAGATACTTACAAGACTATCGTGAGGGTAGTGGAAGACTGAGTAGATGGTATCCAACAACAGGTCAGGTATTTACTCACAAACATGGTCTATTAAGACAACCAAACACTGATAACACAGTCGCAACATATGATGTATTTGACTGGCAAGGTGGTGCTGGTGGCAATGGTAGTATTAAAGATCCTACAGTTGCAGAGACTGAGCAATTCTATCTTGCATCTGGTGCTCAGGGTGCAGGAACATATGAGTTTTTAACATTCATTCCTAACCCAACATCACTGACATTCACTGGTGCATCTACAATTGGTGGACGAACGATTAACACTGGTGGTGTTCCTATCTTTGACTTCACTCAAGAGTGGGAATTTACATCTCCTGGTGGACCATATAGCATCAACCTGACAAATATTACTGGTGGTACACCAGACCAATTAATTGTTAACGCAATCGGTGGTGGTGGATCTGGTGCTGCTGGAACTCGCGGTGGCAATGATGGTGGAAATAGTATTGTTAAAGTTGGTGATGGATCTAAAGTATGGTTGACTGCTGAAGGTGGCAAAGGTGGCGGAGCAACTCAAGGACAAAATGGTGGAGCGGGTGGTGCTTCTGGTGGAGCAACAAATGCAGGATCTGAACCATTCTCAGGTCAATTCCAAGGTCTAGCTGGATTCTCTGGAACACAGGGTATTACATCACAAGGTTGGCCCGCAGTTGATTATCCAAATAATCCAAATGGTGGTGGACAAGGTGGTCCTGCTGTTGGTAACCCATTGGGAACAGGATCTGCTGGTATTAACGTATTTGTTGGTGGACAGAGTGGAACATACAATCAAACTCTAAGCAGCAATGGTAATTTTAGTTTAGGAAGTATAGGTAACCCAATTAGTGCAACCTTCGTTCTTAAAGGAGGCAATGGCGGTGGTGCTAGAGGTGGATATAATGGTGCATCTGGAGCATATGTTTCTCTACAATTAAATAGCACCCAACTGTCCACGATGAAGAACTACATCTGGAGTGTACAGACAGGTGGCAATGGTGGATATGGTGCATCTGGCAACAGTCCCCCAGGTGGTGGTAGTGCATCACACTCTGGTCGCGGTGGATCTGGTGGTGAAGGACACAATGATGCTGACGGCGGTGGCGGAGGTGCATCCACGGTATTACTCAGAGGATCACAGATCGTTGCTGGTGCTGGTGGCGGTGGTGGAGCAGGTGCTACTGGTTATGACGGTGGTGCTGGAGTAAATGGATCTGGACCCCCAGCAGGATTACAATCAACAACTCAGGCACTAGGTGCTGGTGCTGGTGGTACTGGTGGTGCATATGGTTGCGTCGGCGGTGGTGGCGGCGGTGGTGGAGGCGGTTGCGCTCGCAACGGTCTAACCTTCTCTGGTGTTGGTAATGGTGGCGCGTCTGGTGGTCCTGGTGGTGGTCCTGGTGCTGATGGCGGTCACGGTGGTGGCGGTGGAGGACTATCTGGCGTCAGTTCCTACAGATCTGATTACTTCTCATCTGGATCACTAGGTTCTGCAGGTGGTGGTTCATATGGTTCTATTAGTGTTAATTACAATGATGACTACTGGACTCCTGGTGGAGGTGGTGGCGGTGGTGCTGGCAGTTGGTTAGGATCTATTCCTTGGGGTGATCTAGGTGAACCATCTACAGTACAAGTCTGGGTTGGTGCTGGTGCTGGTGGTGTATCCATGGGCGGATCTACCACAGGTACAACATCTAATGGTGGCAGTGGATATGTAAGAGTTGGTTTAGGTAAAATTGTTGGATATGAAGGTGGATTCACCTCTACTACTATTGGTGATGTTATTGATAGTGGTTCTCAAGACGCAAACAATTGGGACATCAATATCTACGGAAGTGGTGATGGAACTGGAACTTCTGGCAACTTCAAACTACCAACCACTCAGGTTCCTACTGTATACATTGTTGGTGATGGTACAGGAGCAACAGCAACAGCATCACTATCTGGTGGAAGAGTTACTGCACTCAACCTGACCAATGGTGGTACAGGATATACAGAAGTTCCATATGTTTATGTCATGAATGGTGCTGGTAAAGTTGCCGTTGGTTCTGCAACTATTGATCCTGCATCTGGTGCAGTTGCCACACTGCAAGTCATTCCTGGTACGGCAGCAATATATACAAACTATCTAAAGTTTGGTGGAACTAGTTCTACAAACCCAACTAGATTTGCAATTACAGTTGCAGTAAATACTGAGGATGCACATTACTTCTCTATCAAAGCATGTAGAGGTAATGGTGTAAATGGTGGTGATGTACCAGAAGAAGTATTGAGAGCATATTACAGACTTGCTGGATCTACTACATGGGTTCTACTAGACACCATCATCAATCCAAATGCAACTAGAACTGACCCTATCATTGGTGCTGTTCCTGCAGTATCTCAATCATGGGATGGTTCATCTGGTAATACTAAGTGGTACACATATTCTGTAGCACTACCACAACAGGCAAGAGCACCAGGAACTCAATTTAAAGTTGAACAACCAAGGGCAACTGCATCTGCTGCAAATGATAATGATGGAAATAGTGACCACTATGGTATTGCTGAATTCATTGTTTGGAATGAGAAAGTATCTGAACTGGTATTTGTTCCAACAGCAGGTGCTATCTCTAAACCAGCAGTTGATTCTCTGTCTTATACTATTCAGGGTGAGACTGGTCCTGGTATTACATATAGTTCTGGTCTTGGATCTTCTGATGCAACACTACAGATGAAGTCAACCACCAAAGTTGAACCAACAGCAGTTATTGACCCAGACTTTGACATTCCACTGCTGCACCCATACAGACTCTGTAAGTACCTAATCAAAGCATTCTAAATATACTTGGAGACTAATATTAGATAGTATGTCAACCTTTAATTCAGCTGATATGCCTGTGTTACAGGTGCAACTTGACGTAGTTCAGCAAGAGATTATCTACAACGCTATTCCCAAATCGATTCCAGAATCATACTGGAAAGATGAGTTGACTGACTTTCTGTATCCTCTATGGGATACAGATAAGGATAAGTTGATCTTTTTTAATTATTATACCAATGGTACATACTTTGCCAAGCGTCGTAGATATATTAAAAACTTCAAGACTGGTGAGTATGAGTGGAAAGAGTATGAGATGGAGCAACTTGATTCTGCTGAAGCAATCAAGTTAAAAGATAAACTCATTGAAGCATTTTATCTCCTAGACTCTATTGCTGAAGATGATTACAATCAGCAACTGATAAGAATGTATGGTCTGCAGCGTCAAGTGTCTCCCCTGACTGTAAGACTTGCTAGAAATTTCTTGCTAGATGAGACTGATTGGGCATTAGCATCAGACTCACCACTAGGTGTTGAAGATAGAGAGATGTACACAGTGTACAGACAGAAACTAAGGGATATTACTTCAACTGGAGACTTTACTACAAATGTTGAGGAAACTAAGTTTCCTATTTCTCCAGAATTTTATAAAAAACTATTTTCTGTAGAAAACTCAGGACTTGGATACCTGGCAACACCAGAACAATTCATTCCTATGGGAAGACACTATCTCAAGCAATTCAGAGATAGAATCGCACAGTATCTTGTACTGAAATCTCTCACAGAGAAAAACTATTTTGACACACTACTGAATGAATATCAGAGTGTACAACATGCTGCAGCATACACACCAGAGTCTTCAGAACTGTCTGCAGAAGATATTGAAGCGCGTAAAGAATGGTTGGAAGATCTTCTTAGATTTGTTGATGAAAAACAGAATGAGGATGGAGGTGCAGCATGATTATTGAAGGTAACGAGTTACAAGTATTTGATCTAGTTGCATCATATGCACAGAGATATCAATGCTCATGTGTATACTTTGATCTAGTGAAGTATAACGCACTAGATGATGCAAAGAAAGCAACTGTCAATGCATTCTATGCTGAGTTCATTGATGATTATGTGTTGGATATTATGAAGCAAGGAATATTCAACACAATCAAATTCCCTGAGGTAGATGTTGCTACACTCTATGCTTCATCATGGTTCCCTAGAATTAATTACTGTCCCGATGAAGATCACTACATCCATGCATATGTGGTGGATGCATATGGTGACATCGTTTGGGAGAACATTCCAGAACCCTTGACAGCGGATGAGTGAGGTGCTACGCTAGTCAGGAACTAGCACGCCACCACGTGATGAAGCAGCATACGATGAGCAATACAAACAATTCAGACAACACTGGCGACGAACTGTTGAACATGCCAACGCAGGACGAGTTGCAGCACTTGCAACTACAAGCCATGTTAAGAGAAAATTCGTTTCCCGACAACGAACTAATGTATCTCGGTGTGCGTGAGGGTGAGCACTGGTATCTTGTCGCTGGAGAGCATGAGGTGCCAGTCAGCAGCATTGTCGAAGTCGATCCAGTTGAGTAACTGTCCACTCTGCCCCTGACTCTGCCCCACTTTGCCCTATACTATACTCATCAAGCAAAGGAACAATTGACACAAGGCACTCTCCCTCCACGGCACACACTGACTGTTCGTGAGTATGCTGCTCTAGAACCATTCTATAAAGCACAAAGACCTCATGGCGATGTACTATCATGGCGTGAGTTGCGTGCTGCTGGTCACAAACCTGTGCCAAAAAAAGATCCGTCACTCAAAGAGGTATGCGACAGGTTCAATATCGTGTATCATGAAAACCTAGACTTCTCCAAGACCACCAAGACCGATGCCACTGACTGCTGAACAAGGTTACAAAATTCGCGAAGAATACTCTGACATCAAAGAGAAAGCAGTCTGTGATGCTCATGGATTGACTCAAGTTGGTGGATCACGCACTAAGATTGATGGTCAGAGTGGTGATGTTCGTAAGAGTATCAAGAATGCTAGCGGCACTTCTACCCAGGTGCATCTAACTACGCAAAAACATTTCATGGAAACCCTAGGCATTCGTGGGTTGTCCGCTGCATTCATTCGCAACTTCTGTGGCAACGCGGAGTATGATTACAATGGCAAAGATCGTCGCACTATCAAAGAGATTGATCCTGCTCAGGTAGATGCATTCAAGGAATTCCTTGATGCTAACAAAGAGAAGATTGTTGATCTGATCATTCGCAACGGCGATGACATCACTCATGTAGTATACAACCACATGCCAACTCAAGAGTATGAGTTGACCTATCAAGAGATCCTTGATAAGATTAAAGATGCAGAGTGGAAGTTTCTGAGTGGTGGTGTACACCTTAAACTCGGTAAAAAGACTTTGTTTCACTTCCAGCGTGAAGGTAAGAAAGCAAAGTCTAACCGCTATAATGTTCTCTGGCACATTCATCTCAACCTGTTTGTATGATTATCAATAAAGACTGTATCGAAGGTATGAAGGAGTTGGATGCCAACTCTATCGATTGCATCATCACATCTCCACCATACAATAAGAAAGGTCTGCTTGGTAATGTCAAGCGTGGTAATCAGATCTGGGGTAAGTTTAACATTGATTATTCTACCTACGGTGATGATATGCCAGAGGAAGAGTATCAGGCATGGATGGTAGCATTCTTGAATGAGTGTCACAGGGTGATCAAAGATGATGGTAGCATCTTCTTCAATCACAAACCACGACGACACAAGAATAGGTGCTACTTGCCTACAGATTTCATTGCACACAGTGATGCACAACTGTATCAACTAATCATCTGGGACAGACGCAACTCACCTAACATTCGCAATGACATTCTAGTGCCATGTACTGAGCACATCTACTGGTTCTGTAAAAAGAAACCCAAGGTGTTCCGTGATGCTGTTGACTCACAATATCGTGGTGAGGTGTGGGTGATTCCACCTGATCGCCAGAAGCAGCATCCTGCCCCCTTCCCCGAGCAGTTGGTACGCAACTGCATCCAACTCACTACAGAGGCATCAGAGACGGTCCTAGACCCCTTTCTGGGGTCAGGCACCACTGCCCTCGTGGCACAGTCGCTGAATCGTAAGTGGATGGGGTTCGAGATTGATGAAGATTATATTAAGATATCGAATGATAGACTCAAATCCAGTGTATTATCATTTACATAGTATGATCTACGCACAAGTTCTATGAGCACTTGGGACACAACTAAAGAAGAAAAACGCAAGGATGCATTCCATATTTTCTATGAGAGTGTACTCAAACCCGATCATGAACTGCGTCAGGATGCACATGAGCAGAAATGTTACCATGAATTGCTAGAATGGCGTTCTGAGATCATAGAATACCTTGACCGTCGTCGCAAAGAAGAGTTTAATTAATGGAAACTACTTATGAGCAGCAACGCTTTGAGCGTCTGCAATCGTGCATTGAAGATTACTTGATGGATCAGAAAGTCTCACCCACTCAAGTATATGATGACATCATTAAATGTGTTGATGAATGGTTAGCATATCATCGTAATGAGATGAATAAGGCATGTCATCTAAAAGAAATGCTTATGGGTCATCGAATGATTGAGTTAGATGAAGAACCTGTTGAAAAATCCAACGAGTATAGTTATGCTGCACACATCACCATGAGTGATATCGCAAAGTTTCACCGAGGCAACAGTCAATGAATCGTTATCGCATCCTTTGGAAGCGTTTGAAGAAACCAGGATACTCTGCACAGCAGCAAGTTGTCATGTATGACCTGGATGACATTGTACATTTTATCAAACATCTAGAGAAAGATCCGAATGTAACAGGTGCCATTGATGTGGTGCCATGCATGAGTGACAGTTGATCTAGTGTCCACCAACCGCCCACAAGGCGGTTTTTTCGTGTATTCTATAAAGGTAGTCAAGGGAAACACCACATGACCGTCCAAGTCGTCAAGCACTCTTTCTACAAGATCGCGATCGACACTGTTGAGTCCCCACAGCAACCCATCATCTATTTCCGCAAGTGTGGCAAGTGTACCACTGCTAAGGGCATGGATCGTCAGCACAATCGCATCGTCAGCGAGACCATAGAGGCATGGCGTCCGTTCTCGCAGCAGATCCGTCGCTACACTGTCTCCCGTGTGCCAGCTGACGTAGTGGTCGGTGGTGAGATCCGCAACGCCTAATCTGCCCTATACTAATCACATCAACGGAACACAACCGATGCAACTCCAAACCACCGCCACCCAGATCGACTTCTACCCTGTTGGCACTGGCAAGCGTTTTGTCAAGCGTGTCATCTGGCACAAAGGTGAAGAGACTGAGATGACTTCTTTCACCACCCGTGTTAAGTCTGATGCCATGTATGACATCACTCAGTATATTGCCAACGGTGCTATTGTGTCTGACTTCAACCTCACTGAATACACTGGTTCTGATTACTCTCCTGTTTACTGCTGATCAATGAGTAGAATCACACAATACGGTCTCTCAGGTATCATTGTTGTCTTTGCTATTGGGAGTTATCTTAACTTCCTAGCAGAGCGTGACACCAAGATGATGAACTACTATGACTCAACCATTCAAGGAACCAAACATGTTCACTAAGGACGACACTGACTTCATTGATTTTCTCTTCGGCAAACTTACATGTTTGACCGACACTGATATGATTGATTTACATGATGATGACACATGTTGTGATCATCTCGAACTAAAGGCGGCAGAACTTGAGATTACTGTCGATGAACTACATGCGATGCTAGGCATCGAACATGTTTGAGTTCCCACATACTCCACCACCAGGGTATAAGTATGAGATTGAACTATTCCGACGCAATGTATATCGCATTTGCATCGTTAATCTTGGGCAGTTTTCTTATACTGACCAACAACCCACATCTGTTTGGGGATTTTATAACTCCAAACAGCAAGTATACTATGCTCCAGTGAACTTTAATAAATTAGGTGATAAGGTTGACTTTGCAAAGACTACACCGTATAGTGCTATGCAGATACTCAAACCTCTTACACCTAGTATATTGCAGTTCCTATGAAGGTAGAACTATCCGAAGGTGAGATTCGTTATCTCATCGATTGTATGTGGGCCCAATCACGCCATGACTCACAAGCATATGCTTTTCGTCATGATGTAAATGATGTTGTACTTGAATCTCATTTGCAACAAGCACTTTCAACTCTAATTCACTCAACTGAACTAAACAATGGACACTCTGACTGAAGTTATGCTCGACCGTGCTCTGCTCAACCTCATCGACAGTGCTGAAGCAGAATGGACTGATGACATCCCCGAATTGCGTGAAGCGTGGCCTGTTGAAGAATTGTCATCCGAGGCACTGGACATGCTGAACTGGTAGTGTGCCAGTGTACAAACCACCACACTCCCGCTCCACACGCACTCGCTGTGCCTTACAATATACAGGTAATCGAGAGACGCCACCTTGTCCGACCTCTACTACGAGATCACTGCCGTCACTCCTGAAGAGGGTGAAGTCTGCTATCAGACGCTTGATCAGGATCTTGCCCGTATGATCCACAGCGAACTGATGGGTCGTCAACTGAGCAAGGACGGTACTCAAAGTGTCACCGTCCGTCTGGTCTGACCCCCATCCTGCCCTATACTAAGTTCATCAACGCAAGACACCATGACTGCCACCTTCGCTGACTTCTGTGCCACCGCTGACGCCCGCAACACTATCGAACTGAATGTTCGCAAGTGGTGCCTGATGCTGTGTGATGCACTGGAGAAGAACTTTAAGGATCGTAACCATGGTAAAGTCGGTGGTTATGATGCTCCTTCTTATCAATTTGTGATCGAGACTGGTCGCAAGTATCACAAGATCATCATGGTGATTCCTAACGATGGTCGTCCTGATTCTCGTTCTGTCCATGCATTTGTGGACAAAAAGACTGGTGAAGTGTACAAGTCTGCATCGTTCAAAGCACCTGCTAAGGGTGTTCGTTTCGATCTTCGCATCATTGAACAGCGTGAGTGGTTGCTTGCTAACGCTGACTGGGCAGGTGGTTACCTCTACCAGCGTTGACAATCTGTCCCATACATAGTACACTGTAGTTCAATCGCTTTCCTTCCCATGACCGCCCCACGCTACTATCTCGTCGCTGATGACATCGCATTTGTGCTTGAAGATGATGGTGTGACTGTGTTTGGTGCATATGTCAATCCTGATGGCACTGTAGATTTTGACAATGCATTCGACTTTGATCCATGTGAAGAAGATCTAGAGTATGTTGCTCACATGAGCAAATACCTGATTGAGTCTGCTAAACTGCACCACGAGAACAATGTTGAGGTCTTTATCAAATGAGTCTGCGTCTAGGTCATCAAATCCTGAAACAACAACGGACATCACCCATTGTTGTTAAGCATGTCAAAGAGTTGCTGATGCCTATTCAACCACGATACACTCGTGGTGAATATACTGTGAGTGTCAACACTATTGCTGACCCACATGACCGAGAGTATCGCTTGTTCTGGCGATACCAATCATTCTTCACATTAGAATTTGTGAAGGCACTATGCGAATCTCTCCCTCGTGATGTAGAATTCGTTCGTTACGACCACCTGACCAACACTCTCACCCTGAACAAACTATGAACAATGTTGACGCACTTCGTATCTCTGAGCAGCGTGATGACCTGTGTGACTGGGTAGTTGATCGCTTTCGTCAGTTGATTGCTGAGGATCGTAATGATGATGCTATTTGTTTTGCTGATGAGTGGTTTGAGTGGTTAGATCCCGATAACTACATAAACGAGTCCACACACTTCTTTGACGAAGATGAACTCACAGCCCTCTACGAATCCATGCAATCAGGTGAATGAACAAATACGATCGATGGTTCTGAACTACATGGATGCATTTGGTGATGGAGATCATGCACTAGCGGAGAAAATCCTACATGACATCAAAAAAATCGAAAAACTGTGCAGAGATTCCCCTGGTTCCCGAACTACAGACTGAATTTGAGTCTTACATGGCAGTATGTGAATCATTGGAAGTGAGACCGAACATTAGAGCATTCTTAGCATTTATACACAACTATGGATACGACCTCGAATTGCAATGACAAATATGCCCTGTTTGAGGAAAAGATGCATGAGTATCTTTTCTGTATGAACATGGTGAGAGAAGAGATGTATGGCAAGGGTAACGGAAACTATTCCAATCTCCCTGGTACATGCACGGAACAGGTGCGGAAGGTGACTGATCGTATCTTAGTTAATTGTAAAACCACATGTGAAATGCTCTATGAATAAACTATTTGCCGCACTAGCATCATTGATGTTAGCAACACCTGTGCTTGCTGATCATAAAGCAGGACACATCAAGGGATACAATACCATGGATAGTATGGGATGTATGCTATTGAGAGAGTGTACTGATGATGTTGAAGAGGTGCAATCATTGTTGGATGTGTCTAGTAACTACGATAACATGGAGGAGTTTACTCCACATGCACTAGAGTTCAATCGACTCATCACTGTACTCAATCAGATTGGTAGTAAAGTCTACCTTGCTGATAGTAAGTATTTCCCTGCAATGCATCGTGGTGTATACCATACAGTGACCAACAATTTCTATCTCAATAAGAGATACATGAATGATCCTGCACAATTGATGCAAGTGATGCGTCATGAAGGATGGCACGCTGCACAGGATTGTATGGCAGGTACTATCAAGAATAGTATGATTGCCATCATTATGCCTGAGGAGAGCGTACCGATGCTCTGGCGCACTCTAGCAGAGCGCACCTATCCCAAGTCAGCAGTCCCCTGGGAGGCAGAGGCAGGATGGGCAGGTAGAACCGAAGGCATGACCATGAAAGCATTAGAGTCATGCGCCAATGGTACGATGTGGACAGATTATGAACCGACTCCACTCACCAAACAATGGTTAAAAGAAAATGGATACATATCTGACTAAGCGTCAAGTCGTATGGATTTGCCGTAAGATGATCAAGATCTGGCATCCCGAGTATCGTGGTGATACTCAAATGAAACAACAATACTGGGTGTATTTTGTTGACATCCTACGATCATCTGGTAGAATTGACCCATCAGACAACTGGTCCTGTCCCTTCAAATGATGAACTTTACGACAACGGTTGAGCAGTATGCCGACACGAAAGACTACTACATCCAAATCCCCCACTACATCCTCCAACACCTCAACTGGAAAGAAGGCGACACGCTCGACTGGCACATCACAGACAGCAAACAAATCATCATCACTAAAATCAAAGACTGCAACAGCACTCAAGAAGAATACAAAGACTTTGACGAGTGCTACGACAACTACATCGAAGAAAAAAACAACAAAAAAACCTTCCTTAAAGAAGGACGATGGGTTTAAGTATCGCACGAGTAGAGATACCAAACTACATCCTTATAGCACATTGCCATGGCGTCTAGAGGATCGTAAGGAAAACAAAACATGCTGGTTTGAACACCAGGATCATGTGGTAAAATACATCCAACGATACAAACTCACCAAAGCACAATACAAGTGTACTGTCCTAAGCACTTCTGGTTGACCTGTAGCATCACTGCTATCATTGGTATCATGTATGTTACTACACAACATACTGCATTCGCTGAAACTATTCAAACTATCGTAGACATCGCCCACGCACCTGCTAAAGCACGAGACGGAGAACAATTCTGACGAATGACCTACACTAATGAACAACTCATCTCTGCATTAGTCAAAGAGTATGAGTATCTGTGTCATGATGACTTTGACCCAGATGTAGATCCCACATCAGAAGAATACCTTGACAGTATCAAGGATCTATCTTATGATGAACTGGTGGAAGAGACCCAGACTGATGACATCTTCACCCTTGATAATTTCATGGAGGTATACTCTTGACTTACGAAGCAACTGTTGAATTTAAGTTTGACGCCACCTATACCCCATCCTATAAAACTGGTTTTGGTTCTACTGTAGATGATGATTTCATCCCCGAAGAGCACTATGTGATCACGGCACCTGCTGCTGACCTCAACGCCAAGCAGTATTTCAAATTATTTGAGAAATTCATGCTATGTGTAGGCATGTGTCCTCAAAGTATTCGTAGTGGTGCTATGTCGTTGGTTTTCAACGATTATGTTAATGAGTCGGACCAACGCAAAGTTTGTGCTGAATATGAACTGACTATGGATGAAGACCTCCGTAAGAAGTATGAGGAGTTCAAAGAAGCAGATGAAGCATGGGCAAAACTGAAGAAAGGTCCTATGGGTACAGTTCTTGAGGATGATGGTATGCGTCCTTGGGGACATTCAGATCTTGAGTATAATCGTTACAGCATCTTCACCAAGTATACTGATGATCAGCTGAAAGAGTTGGCACAGTATGGTGAAAAGACTTACTACATGGGTAAAGACTGATGAAACTCATTCAATTTGGCACTCGCCAAGACTACGGCACAGAATACTATATGACTGTGCTTACAACCAAAAGTTATTCCCTACTTCAGGTGGCATTTGACATCGGTGAATATGGCAATTGGATCGAATGGCCCTATCTTACAATTTCTATGGGGTATGGCAGATTGTTCTCATTCCTATTTTCTCTTGGTAAGGTAGGGTTTACTTTTGATATTGCTGGTCGTAACTGGCGTGATGACCTATACTACATTCAACCTGAACAACTATGAACTGGTTTGAATACTGGATTGGTCATTGTTGGATGACAGGATGGCAGAGTATCAAACATTCCTTTCAAAACTGGGGTGATCTGATGACTGGTAACTGGAAAGATTATGCTCTCATGTTCTATGATGATCCATATAAATCATGTTATGATTGCTTCTGGTCATACCTGGGTGAAGATGACACTCTTCCGAAAGAGTTTTTAGAGCATCTACAACAAATGGTAGATGATATTGAGAGTGGTAAAGTAAAAACCTATCCAATGG
>Ga0209557_1000145_pt1 | contig 44989 bp, 64 predicted proteins | sample SaaInlV_120m_DNA_4_FD_184672 | JGI IMG/M metagenome (GOLD analysis project Ga0209557, IMG submission 184672) | Marine microbial communities from expanding oxygen minimum zones in the Saanich Inlet - Saanich Inlet SI074_LV_10m_DNA (SPAdes) (version 2) | ecosystem: Environmental > Aquatic > Marine... | reverse complement strand
GGCCACCACCCTAGCATTGATTCGGATAACTAAACTAAACGGTCCAGTTCACTTACCCATGCTCAAACCCCCGTCTAACCCGTTGAAACCTTTTGGATTTGCCAGAACGTAACAGCGTCCCTACTAGGCGCATAGGCTTGTCCGAACACCTCTAATTCGCAAGCCTCAAGAGTGTCATGCATTTTAGACTGATAGCGGGTGCCGTGGGCTTTCCATATTGCGTAATATGTCACGCTACAACCCCCCATAGAAGCCCTACGGTGCCGCCTACAATCAAGGCAATGCATACTAGGCCAAGGGCGTCTTGTACTGCCCACATGATACGCACGTTGCGTTGTTGACGGGCTTTTACCAACCGCCTTTGTTGCGTGCTAGTCATTATGAGTCCCCCAATGTGCTAACGTGATAGCCGCCTAGGTTAGGGATAAAGAAGCCGTAACCGTCCCCGTCCATATAAGTAAACTTGCCAAGTGCAAACATAATAAGGCCGAAGTATGTTAGCAGTGTAATCTTTGCAAATAGTGTCATTTTATCATTTCCTTGTGTTGCTGTTTATACAATCTTAATAAGGCGATTCGTTATGTGCGTCAATAGGAAAAAACGGGCGGCAACCGCAAAAGATTAACCGCCCCAAAGTTTCCCACGGTCGCAGGATTCTTGTCAGTGTTTGCGGTATGATACGTTTGCGCTATTGGTCCAGCAATGTCTACAATCGCCGCAATTTCCGCCTTGATCGGGGGCGGGGCATTGGTGACCTACATAGGAATCGCCTTTCTTGTGAACCGTGCTAGTAGAGACACCTAGTCGCTTGGCGCTATTCAACGGCTTGTCGCCAACCATTGTTGCGGATAGGCGGATTCTAAGGTTGCGGGGTATTGAACCGCCTTGCTTGCGGTATGCCTTAACGATTCCCATTTCACGGGTTGGCAACCAATGCTTTATGCTAGGGGTTGCTTTTGCGACCTTGCAGATTGCCGCTAACATATCCGCCGAATCTAAGTCGCCGCTATCAAACCAACGGTGAAAGGGTTGGCCGCTTTTGATTGCCGCCTTTTCAATCTGAAACACCATTGCCGCAACCCATTTTTCGGGGGCGTTGGCGATTAGATTCACCGCAAGGCGTTGGTTGTTTGACCAACCTTGATTCACGCTAGGCCGTAACTTTTGGATTTTGCGGGCATAACAGGACTTGCAAACGCTACCATCAATCTTTGCTAACTTGTCACCAACCTTGCAAGCAAAGGCGTCAGTTGCAAAGGTTGAACCTGGCATTTTGCCATTGCCTAACGATAGTTTACCAGCGGATTCCTTGGCGGCTTTAAGCGTCATTGTATAGGGGCGGGTTTTCGTGAGTGTCATATTAAATACCTTGTTTTGTGTTGCGTTGCCTATCTTATAAGGTGAGTCGCAAGGTGAGTCAACTAGCATTTGATATGCAATTTGTGCATGGCCGCTCTGCAATATTAGCATTTGTGCAGCTAGAATCGAGATATGCGAAAAAGAATCAAGAAACGGCGAACGATTCGTCGGCGCTGCGATAGATTCGCAAGGGAGTCAAGCATTACGTTACGTCACATCACGAATTGTTACAATCTGTAACGAATCATCACAAATCTTGTCAAGGGGGTTGACTCATGAAAAATGAGAACGAATCAGGAACATCTTTCTGCGGTGCAGCATGTGACATTTTGGACACACACCCCCCACGTGGGAATTTAGACCCCCCACGTGGGAATTTAGACCCCCCACGTGGGAATAATTTAGGGTACAGTGGAAATAATTCTTGACCCCGCCGATGGAAAATGAGATAGTGATTCTAACGAAGCAAACAAAGGAGAATACCAATGATATCAGTAGTTTACTTTAATGACCCATACGAGGAAGTGATCCTTGTAGCTGCATTTCTTATGAAGACAGATGCAGACGACTACGTAAAAAGCTCATTCTTGAGTAACCTAAAGACGAAGGAAATGTCCACGGATGCGTGGCGTGACTTTCAATCAATCAGAGAAAAGGTATAATAAGATGAAATCAGAAGCTGAAAACTATATCGTAGGGATGATGACCAAGTATGGCATCACTAAATTGGACACAGGTAAGACGTACACAATGGATGCTGCACTGGATCGTGCGTCAGAGATGAACGTGACGTGTGAGGCAGAGCTTAAGGTGTTAGGCGGAGAAAAGTTTGTTGCTGTAGCAATTTATGCTTGACCATACCTGACGAATCACCTATAACTGTCTCATAACAAAGGAGAACTACTATGACTAACGTAATGACAAAAGAACAAGTTAAATGCCTCATCAAAGACAAAGGCTCTAAGATTACCACAGTGTCGTTCATCAAGGCTGATGGTAGCGTCCGCACAGTGAACGGCCTGTTCAAGCCCACCAGCAAAATGGTAGGATCAGAACGTGGCATGGCACAGGGTGCAGCTATGGCAGCACGAGGTCAGGTTGCTATCTGGGAGATTGCTCAGGCTAAGTGGAAGAGCTTTTACGCTGACCGTGTAGTGGAGATTAAGTGATGAAACAGTATCTAGTCAAAAACGAGTACGATGAGAAAATCAGAGTAAAGCTCCACAACGAGCCTATAGAAGACCCAAGCATGATGGAGGCTGGTAAATGGCCTTCAACATTATCCCCATCTGATCGTGAGAGCTTTAAGCCTCACTATAGTGTGGAGATATTCGACGAAGGTGAGTATGGTCTGACAACTATATACAGGGGTCAATTCTTTGTCGAAGACGGTGAGTATGATACCTTTATTGTGGACGTGCTTTACATGGGTGGAACGTGTGAAACTAAGATGCACAACTGTCATATGTCCTTGCTTGACGGCGATACACTCTTAGAGTTATCTTTTACCGTAAAGGAAATTGAGGCTGTATTAGGTCAGATCGGAGAAAAGCACGACAAGTGGTTGAGCTTAGATGCAGCAGCATGACGATCCCTGTGATGATGTAAGCCACTGGTTTGGGAGACCTAAGACATGACACCTTTAACTTGCCTTGCTGTAGCTATCTTCTTTGAGGCTAGGGCAGAACCCACCGTGGGAATGGAGGCTGTAGCAAACGTGATTATCAATCGTGTAGAAGACAGTCGCTATCCTGACACTGTGTGTGATGTAGTCTGGGAACCCTACCAGTTCTCGTTCACTCACGATGGCCTCACAGACGACCCAGAGGCCCACACAGGCCATCAAGACAAGCTGGCATGGGTCACTAGCCAGAGAGTAGCTGAGGAGGCCCTACAAGGGAATTTGCTAGGTATAACGTCTACGCATTATCATGCAAGTTATGTCTTGCCTTTCTGGGCTGACACCTATAGTAAGGATACAGTAATAGGTATACACACCTTCTACACAAACCAAACGGAGTACAGATAATGTCACCACAACTAGAACGACAACTGATTGAAATGGGTATCATCCCAAGTAGCGCCCTAGAGGCAATTAGTGTAGTCTGTCACAGACAGCCAGATCGTCATATGCGTATGGCTAAGGGGTTCTATGATGACCCCCGTGATGAAAATGGAGAGGTAAACTTCTAATGACACAGATTAAAGCAACCTACAGTGACCACATGGGCAGTGACCTATCAGTAGTCAACGCAGCACGGACATCCTTTGCTAAGAAGTCAGAGTATAAGACACTTACAAAGTGCTATGACACAGGTGAAGTTATCGAGAAATCCTTAGCTTTACGGGATGTTAAGCTGATCAAGTACCTAGCCAAGCATAAGCATCTGTCACCATTCGGTCATGCCTTCGCATCCTTCCACGTCAAGGCCCCTGTGTTTGTAGCACGACAGTTGGTCAAGCATAAGTTTCTACGGTGGAATGAGATCAGCCGTAGGTATGTGGATGATGAACCTGAGTTTTATGTGCCTGAGGTATGGCGTGGACGTAGTGAGGATAAGAAGCAGGGGTCAGATGATACAGTTTCGATTGATGTCTCTTGGTATGATCGTGATGACGGATACAATTCATGGCCTGAAGACTCTTGTTTCATAGCCCTAGAAGCATATCAGAAGATGCTTGAACTAGGAGTAGCCCCTGAGATGGCCAGAATGACGCTCCCACAGTCTACTTTAACGGAGTGGTATTGGTCTGGTAGCCTCGACGCCTTCGCTGATATGTGCCGCCTTCGGTGTGCCTCAGATACACAACAGGAAACACGTGTAGTTGCACAGCAGATTAGTGAGAAGATGGAAGACCTGTTTCCTGTATCGTGGGTGGCACTACGGGATGAATAAAACTTGAAGGATAAACAGAATGATAGCAATACTTGAAGCACTAAAAGAGTGTAAGGATGTAACATATCGTGATGTAGTTTATATGATCTACAAGCGACAAGAAGAACTTGAGCAGGGACCAGAGGAAAATGACGATGAATGATAAAGACATCATGGGAATGTGTAAGAAGTTAGCTTACAGGTACAACAGTGAAGCACACCGTGAGGACATGATGCAGGAGGGGATTCTGGTTTGCTACGAGGTACTGGCAGAGGAACCAGATGCCCACCCAGCGAAGCTCTACAGGGCTGCTAAGAGCCGTATGCACGACTACCTCAACATTGATACACTACCTGTCACTATGCCTAAATCTGACACCATACGAAGCCTTACCCACACAGGGGAAGCAGGGTCATCGTCAGAATACTCTACAGACACCGTTCAGTGGATTAAGAATGTCCTGTCGTCAGATAAGACACCATACGATGACGACTTCGCTGTGTCAGACTTGGATCAAGCACAGGAATATGAAGACCGTGAGTATAACGAGTATGTCCGTGCTTTGGCACTGTGCAACCTTACTCGACAGGAGTGGCACGTAATCAAACTGAGATACTACGAAGGTTACAGTCAGGAAGATGTTGCTTTGGGCTTGAGGATTACTCAACAGGCGGTGTCACTATCCGAAAGTAAGGCTCTGTCAAAACTACGTGATAAAATACTGTAACATTTGATGTAGTTATTTACCTTATAAATCAGTCACTTGTAAGAAAGTTGATTTTTATTCGGTAAGATGCCAAAAAAGGTGTGTATAGTAATATGCAGAATACAACGTAAGTTATAACTTAAGTGTTGACTATGGTGTTTACTATTAGTAGTTAATAAACATAAGTAACAACGAAAGGATAAAATATGGTTGATGATGATGAATACTACAGTAAGTTAACGAAGAAAGCATCTTCTGGTGTTGTTAAGTACGGGTGGTATGATTGTGTTGACGGTTTTAAGCAAGCTGATGTAGACATGGGTAGTGCTTTCCACCGTAAACTAGATTGGATGAACAAAGCTGCTGATATTTACCTGTCGGACAACAATAAGATGGCAGGGTTTGTCGGTAAGTTTTCTGAGGACTGTGGGATTTCATATGATTATGGCAGTCAGTTGAATCGGATAAGGAAGACTTTTTCGGATTGCACTACGAAAAACTTTAGTCATGACACTCTTAAGTCACTCTTATCAACCCCAGAGGAACTTCGGGAAGAGATTGTTTCATCTGGCAAACCTGTGACTGTTGAGGAGATTAAAGAGGCTAAGGAGGTACATAAGGAGATACAAGATGTCTCAGAGTTCAAGGACATTAAGCAATCTTACGATGACAATGACATAGACATATTTGATGTTGTTGAGGAGGTGAAGGCACGTAAGGCTTCTATGCCTGTTGTGCCACCTTACAATATCAATGAAGCTATGGGTGCGATTAAAGGTATCGCCCAGATGTATGGGCAGCAATACAGCGGAACAACACAAGATGCGGCTCAAGTATTGCTGGACAAGATAATGGAGGAGCATGACACAGATGACATTGGCCTAAGTATCGCTAGAGATTATGCCAAGTGGTTCTTGTCGCTAAAGTCAGTTATTGACCTTGTGGGACCAGAGCTAGAAGACTTTCTTTCTGATAAACCAAACCTAACTGTCGTTAATTAAGGAGACCCGACATGACATCAACAGTAGCAAAAGTGTGGAATGAAGCTAAACAACAGTGCCTTGAACTTGGCATGGAGCCTAATGTAAAAAGTGCAACAAAGCTAATTAAACGTGGTGGCTCTTCCGTAAAGAATATGCGGAACTACTTTTCTCGTCGTGAGATCACAAAGATTGAAATGAAACCCTACACTAATGAGTTTGGTAAACAGGAACCCTTTGGTGAAATCTGTGACCGTAACATGGAGTATGCAGAGGCTTTCGTTAATAATAATATGAACAAGTTCCAAGGCGGTGTAAGCAACATGACGGCTGCGGCTTTATATATTATGCGTAAGCAGCGTGAACAACTCGACAAAATGAAGTAAACCAAAGGAGAGCCACATGGCTGAACACGGACACCAACCATGCCCATTTGTAGAATGTGGCTCTTCTGACGCCTTTTGCTACAACTCTACAGAGAGGGTAGGACACTGCAAGAGTTGCAACCGTGGCTACCCCTCAAGGGATGCCAAGTACGAATGGGCCTCAGAGAAATACCCTACCAAGGGCAATAAGGAGTATGAGTACATGAGTGTACTAGACTACACACCAAAGCGTATTGAAGACACCACCGCAGGGGAATATGTCAATATGCGTAGCATCAACACCAAGACGATGGAAGACTACGGTGTTCTGACGTATGGTGATCGTCAGGAGTATGTATACCCCAGCGGCGGAATTAAGGTCCGTAATCTTACAGAGAAAGGCTTCTACGCTAAGTCAGGGTTCAAGGGTGACGAACTATTTGGCATGAACCTGTTTACTGCTGGTAGCTCCAAGATGGTGACAATCACTGAGGGGGAACTAGACGCCCTGTCAGTGTCGCAGATGCTCAAGAGTGGCTACACTAACCCTGTGGTGTCTCTACCTTCTGCTACGCCATCTAAGAAGCTCTGGGAGAACTGTGCTGACTGGCTCAATAGTTTCGAGAAGATCATCCTGTCTGTAGATAACGATGATGCTGGTAACGCCCTTGCTGATCGTGTAGCCAAGATGTTTCCTAACAAGGTCTACCGTGTTGACCACCGACCATACAAGGACGCTAACGAGTTCCTACAGGCTGGTAAAGCTGCTGACTTCAAGGGTGCATGGTGGAACGCACGTAAGTTCACACCTGAGAACGTGATGAACAGCACACAAGACTTCTTGTCGTTATACAAGGATACCCCTGAGCATCAGTTTGTGCCTACAGGTATCCAAGCCCTAGACGACAAAATCTTGGGTTTGATGCAGGGTCACTTCACAGTGATTAAAGCACCTACGGGTATTGGTAAGACTGAGATCATGCGGTTCTTGGAGTACAATATGTTGCAGCGTAAAGTTCCTATTGCAGCATGGCACTTGGAAGAAACCAAACTACGTTCTTTGCTTGGCCTTGTGTCTTATGAATGTAACGACAACCTTACCCGTCGTGACCTGATCGAAGAGAAAGGTGCAGAGGATCAAGTGGTAGGTGCTATCGGTAAGCTGACTGCTGACGAGAACTTCTATCAGTTCTACATGAGTGATGGTCAAGGTGCTGACGATCTGATCGACCAGATACGTTACTTTGCTGTAGCATGTGGCGTTAAGTTTGTGTTCTTCGAACCTATCCAAGATGTTCTTGTTGGGTCGTCAGAGGATAGCAAGGAACAGATGTTGGCTGACCTGTCAGTACGTTTGTCTAAACTGTCTGCTGAGTTGAACGTAGGTATCGTAACGATTGCTCACACTAACGATGATGGGCAGATGAAGTATTGTCGTATGATCGGACAACGTGCGTCTGTTATCATCGACCTTAAACGTGACAAGGAAGCTGACGATCTACAGGAACGCAACACTACATACTTGTCTATCGAAAAGAACCGTCCATGCTCTGAGGAAGGCAACGCAGGGATGATGCGGTTCAACACTGAAACTTTTACACTAAGCGAGGTCTAACATTGACAACAGTATTCGACATTGAAACAGACGGTCTATTAGATGAGTTGACCAAGATTCATGTCTTGTCTTGGTCTAACGACATGGGTGAAGTTAAGCATACCCATGACTATGATGAAATGCGGTATGTATTGCTCAACAGTGAAACTCTGGTTGGACACAACATTATCCGCTTCGACATCCCCGCAGTGGAAAAGCTGCTGGACATCAAGGTTACAGCACGTCTGGTAGACACCTTGGCTTTGTCTTGGTATCTCAACCATGATCGACCCAAGCATGGTCTTGAGGGCTACGGAGTGGACTATGGAGTACCCAAGCCTGTAATTGATGACTGGGACAGCCTGACGCCAGAGGAATATGCACACAGGTGTGATGAGGACGTTAAGATCAACAACCGTCTATGGCGTGACTTGGATATGAAGCTCAACAAGTTGTACCAAGACCCTGACGATAAGTGGAAGCTGATCGACTACCTGACCTTCAAGCTAGACTGTGCGAGAGAGCAGGAGGAGATGCAGTGGAAATTAGACGTAGACAAAGCACAAGCCGCCTACGAGGAAATCACAAGGCTTAAGGAGGAAAAGGTAGATCAACTAGCAGAGGCTATGCCTAAGAAAATTCTTACTCGTGTAGCTACACCACCAAAGGTCATGCGTAAGAAGGACGGGGAACTGTCGTCACATGGTCATAAGTGGGTAGAGATTTGCAGAGAACACTACCAGCCTGTAACCTCAACTAAGATTGTAGTTAAGACTGGTGAGGAACGGGGTAACCCTAACTCTAACGATCAAGTTAAAGATTGGTTGTATAGCTTGGGCTGGAAACCACGTACATGGAAATTCTTAAGGGATAAGAAGACTGGTGATGAGAGAAAGATCGAACAAGTACGAAAAGGTAGTGAGCTATGCCAAAGCGTTAGGGAGCTTTCTTCTGTTGATGCTGCTGTTGACCTTCTTGATGGCCTTACCGTCCTCACTCATCGTGCTGGTATTCTCAGGAGTTTTATAGAGTGCCACAAGGATGGTTGGCTACAGGCTAGTGTAGCTGGTCTCACCAATACGTTTAGGTTCAAGCACTTCAGACCTCTGGTCAACCTACCAAGTGTAGACAAGCCATACGGTGACGTTATCCGTGGGTGTCTGACGTGTCCTGATGGTTATACACTAGCTGGTGCTGACATGACCTCTCTGGAGGACACTACCAAGCGGCACTACATGAAACCACTAGACCCTGACTACGTAGAGGAAATGTCACGGGAAGGCTTCGACCCTCACTTGGACTTGGCTAAACACGCTGGTGTTATCTCTCAGGATGACATCGACAAGCACAACTCAGGTGAACGGTCACTGAAGGCACTACGTAAGAATTATAAGGTGGTGAACTACAGTGCAACATACGGTGTAGGAGCCGCCAAACTAGCCCGTGAGACGGGCATGTCACAGACTGAGGCTAAGACCCTGCTTAACGCCTTCTGGAGCCGTAACTGGTCCATTGAGAAGATGTCAGGCAATGTGCGTACAAGGGAGTTGTTCGGTAGCATGTGGCTGCTTAATCCTGTGTCAGGCTTCTGGCATAGTTTACGTAGTGACAAGGACCGCTTCAGCACCTTGAACCAAAGCACAGGTGTCTACTGCTTTGACACTTGGGTTTCTATCTGTCGCAAGAATGGCATTAAAGCTGTCGGACAGTTCCACGACGAAATTATTGCACTGGTCAAGAAAGGAGAGGAAGGTGCGGTAGAAAAGATGATGCACGATGCAGCAATCGAACTAAACGATAAGGTAAAGCTAAACGTCCCACTAGGGACTGACGTACAGTTTGGCAACACCTACGCTGACATCCACTAAGGTGATTCTTTTCTGCAACAACCCTGTTTATAACGAGGTTGTCAACTAAAAAATGCAGGTGTTTACTTGTGAAATCCCGAAAAAGGTGTGTATAGTATAGTACCACTACAGTGCTGCACTAAAGCAGCTTAAACAAAAGGAAGACCCGATATGGCTAAATTTACAATGGATATGGTTCTGGAATACGCTAAGGTGTTTGAAGAGAACCGTGATATGGGCGGCGATGGAAACAACGCTGCAAAGAAAGCAGCAAAGCACAACGGACAGTATGTAACCAACGCATACTTTACGGACGAAGCCCAAGTTCAAGAACTTCTTGATGGCGGCATGGACCCTACACCAATGGGTAATGACCGTGTTAAACAAGGTAACGACTTCGGTATTGGTAAGTTTATCAAACTTGCACGGATGCACGATCATGTTATGACCTTCACCGACAAGAAGGGTAACCCGACTGACGTTGACTTCGGTGGCGCACCCAAGGTCGTTAATCTTACGAATGGTGTCGAGAACAAAGCATGGTGGACGTTCTCTGAGGACGGTACACTGGGCAACGGTACTAAGGCTAAGGTGCAGTTTGAGACATACTCTGACGGCGCAGGTTTGCGACTGATTGCTATTGGTGTTACAGACCATGTAGCATGGGAAGACAACTCAGGCCCAAGTGAGGACGATGAACTCTTCATGGTAGCTTAAAGTGGACTTAATTAGAGATAATGCAGAGGTTATTGGCGCAGCAGTTGGGATCATCTTCCTGATTGCTGTAGTCCCCCTCTCAGTCATCTGGGCGTTAAACACGTTGTTCCCTCTACTGGCTATCTCCTACAACTTCTGGACTTGGTTAGCGGTTCTAATCTTGTCTGGAGCAACACATGGTAAGGTAAAAGAGAAATGAAAGTGTCTATTAAGTTTGAGTGCAACTCTTACGACGACGGTTATGATGGTGAAACATCATCAAGTCGAGAGGGTGTAGAAGACCTCTACGCTATGGCACAGTTCCTGACTGATGCTGTTAAGGGTGCAGGGTACACCTACGTTACTGACGTGGGCTTTGAGAAGGACGATGGCAGTATGATCTTTGGAGAGATTTAATGGACAGAGGTAAAGTTCTAATCGACGGGGACATCATAGCCTATCGTGCAGCCTTTGCCACTCAGGACTTTCCATCAAAGAAGGCAGAAGAGAAGGTTGACGAACTCATGGATTTTATTATCGGTGAGACAGTTGACCTTCCCTTCCCTTCACCAAGCGACTTCCAGACCTATTTGACTGGCAGAACAAACTTTCGTTTTGATATTGCCAAGTCTTACCCTTACAAGGGAAATAGGGCATCTACGGAAAAACCTGCCCACTTAGGTGTCGCAAGGAAATGGATGGAAGACAACTATTCTGCTATCGTTAGTGTTGACGAGGAAGCTGATGATCTAATCTCTAAGGGGGCGGCTGCACTAGACTACAACTGTGTAGTGGCCTCCATTGATAAAGATATGTTACAGTTACCTTGTTGGCACTTTAACTTTGGTAGGAATGAGTGGACAAAGGTTAGTGAGTTTGAGGGAACCCTTTTCTTCTACACACAAATCCTGACTGGTGATGCTGCTGACAACATCAAGGGTCTTCACGGTATTGGGCCTAAGAAAGCAGAGAAACTGCTGGATGGTTGCGATAATGAAGATAGTTTGTGGGATGCAGTTGTTAAGGCATACGACGGCAACATTGAAAGGATAGTGGAAAATGCGAGGTTGCTATGGCTAAGGCGATACGAGGACGAACTATGGGAGCCGCCGAAAGAGCCATAAAGAATGGCTACAGGTCAGGTCTTGAAGATCGTATCTCCGATCAACTCAAGGGTTTGTCTGTGTCGTTCAAGTATGAGGAGTTCAAGATCAAGTATGAAGTTCACGAAATTAGAACTTACACACCTGACTTTGAGCTTCCCAATGGCATTATTGTTGAATCAAAGGGGCGGTTTGTAGCTGCCGACAGAAAGAAACACCTTCTTGTAAAAAAGCAACACCCTGAGCTTGACATAAGGTTTGTGTTCAGCAATAGTCGAAATAAGATCACAAAAGGCTCTAAGACCAGCTACGCTGACTGGTGTAACAAGAACGGCTTTATCTATGCAGATAAGCTAATACCAGAGGAATGGGTGAAACAACGTGGGAAAAAGAAGCAACTACGAAAGAGTTGAACGAGACTACTACCCAACACCAATATCTGCTGTCGAACCCCTGATCCCGCACTTGCCTTACACATTTGATTATGTAGAGCCGTGTGCAGGTGATGGCAGATTGGTTAAGCACATCTACAATCTAACTCAAGGGCATGGGGATTGCTTATTCGCCTCTGACATTGAACCACAGTCTCCCGACGTTAGGCAGATTGATGCTCTAGAACTAGACTTTGGTAACTACGGTGTGATGGACTACTGCATTACAAACCCCCCGTGGGACCGTAAGTTTCTTCACCCCTTCATCGAACACTGGGTTGACATCTGCCCTACTTGGCTGTTATTCGATGCTGACTGGATGCACACTAAACAGTCTGCCATGTACATGACGTATTGTAGTAAGGTAGTTTCTGTAGGGAGGGTGAAGTGGATTGAGGGTAGTAAGAATACAGGTAAAGATAATTGTGCATGGTATCTGTTTGATACTAGTTCGACTAAACCAACAGAGTTTTATGGGAGATTGATGGCATGAACTTTAAGGACTACCAAACAAAGGCAGTTAGCTTTGCGGTGTACCCCGCTACACACAAGGTTCTATACCCTACCTTGGGTCTGTGCGGGGAAGCAGGTGAGGTAGCTGAGAAGGTGAAGAAGCAAGTACGTGACAATAAGTTCAGTCGTCACGAGACAGCTAAGGAGTTAGGTGACGTTCTTTGGTATCTAGCTAACATAGCTAACGATCTGGGCTACAGCCTGACAGAGATTGCTGAGAACAACATTGAGAAACTAGAGAGCCGCAAGGAACGTGGTGTCATCCAAGGATCAGGGGATAATAGATGAGTTGGTTAAGGAGATACTGGAACTTCTTGTGTACATGGCGTGAGCATCGTGCCATTATCAAAGAACTAAACACGCTTGGCGACCGTCAACTAAAGGATATGGGCATCTGCCGTGGCGACATTGACCGTCTAGTATGGCACCCAGAAGATTTGAAGAACAGAGGAAAGAAATAAATGAGCAACCAACTGCCAACAGACTACCAGTCATTCATCCACAAGTCACGGTATGCTAAGTACCATGAAGGTCAAGGCCGTGAGTCATGGGATGATACAGTCACACGTTTTTCTGCTAACGTGATCCGTGACATGGTTGACCCTGACACTAAATACCAACTCGAACAGGCCATCATGGGCCTTGAAGTCATGCCATCCATGCGTTCACTTATGACTGCTGGTGCGGCTGCTGAACGTGACAATACGTGTATGTACAACTGTAGCTACCTAGCCGTAGATGACCTTAAGTCATTCGACGAGGCTATGTTCATCTTGTTGTGTGGTACAGGTGTCGGCTTCAGTGTTGAACGTCAGTCTATCACTAAGCTCCCCGAAGTCCCTGAGTTGTTCGAGAGTGAGACTAACATCGTCGTCAAGGACAGCAAGGAAGGGTGGGCCAAGGCTTTCCGTCAAGTGATTGCACTCCTCTACAGTGGTGAGATTCCTACGTGGGATGTATCTAAGGTACGTCCTGCTGGTGCGCCACTCAAGACCTTCGGTGGTCGTGCATCAGGTCCAGCACCTTTGGTTGACTTGTTCAACTTCACTATTAACACATTCAAGAAGGCTGCTGGTCGTAAGCTGTCATCTGTTGAGTGTCACGACATCATGTGTAAGATTGGTGAGGTAGTGGTCGTTGGTGGTGTACGCCGCAGTGCTATGATCTCTCTGTCTAACCTTTCTGATGACCGTATGCGTTCAGCTAAGAGTGGTGCATGGTGGGAGAACAACCCACAACGTGCATTGGCTAACAACTCTGTGTCCTATACTGAGAAACCTGACAACCTGTCCTTCATGAAAGAGTGGATGTCTCTGGTTGAATCAGGCTCAGGTGAACGTGGCATCTTCAACCGTCAGGCGTCTAAGAAACAGGCTGCTATGAATGGTCGTCGTGATGCAGACTATGAGTTCGGGACTAACCCATGCAGCGAAATTATCTTGCGCCCAAGCCAGTTCTGCAACCTAACAGAGTGTGTAGTACGAGCTACTGATACATTAGAGACGTTATCTGAGAAGGTACGTTTGGCTACTATCCTTGGTACGATCCAATCCACTTTCGTCAAGTTCCCCTACTTGCGTAAGCAATGGATAGACAACACGTCTGAAGAACGTCTGCTTGGTGTGTCTCTTACAGGTATCATGGACAACCCACTGATGACCTTGAAGAACAAAGGACTGGAGAAAACCCTTGCTCACCTTAAAGAAGTTGCTGTTGCTACCAATGCTGAGTGGGCTGCTAAACTTGGTATTCCTGTTGCTGCTGCTATTACTTGTGTCAAGCCATCAGGCACGGTATCCCAGTTGGTTGACAGTGCCTCTGGAATCCATGCCCGTCACTCGCCCTACTATATCCGCACCGTCCGTGGTGACAACAAAGACCCTCTCACCCAGTTTATGAAGGACCAAGGTATCCCTAGTGAGCCTGACGCCTTCAAGCCTGACCAGACTACCGTGTTTAGTTTCCCACAGAAGGCACCTAAAGGTGCTGTGTGTACTAAGGACATGACTGCTATCGAACAGCTAGAGATGTGGCTCATGTATCAACGTAACTGGTGTGAACACAAACCATCTGTCACCATCAATGTTAAGGGTGCTGAGTGGCTAGAGGTTGGTGCCTTTGTCTACAAACACTTCGACGAAATGTCAGGTGTTTCATTCCTACCGTTCAATGAACACACGTATCAACAGGCACCATACCAAGACTGCGGCAAGAGAGACTATGAAATTCTTAAGTCGTGTATGCCTGATCGTATTGACTGGTCTAAACTTTCGGAGTATGAGAACGAAGACAACACATCTGGTAGTCAGACACTTGCTTGCTCTGGTGACTCATGTGAAATCGTAGACTTAACCTAAGGATAACTTATGTACACTGTCATAACTCGCAATCAATGTAATTTCTGTGATACAGCCAAAGCCCTGTTGAAAGGAGCAGGGCAAGGCTACACAGAGTATAACGTACAGTCCGATAGTTCTAAGTGGGTGTTGACCCTGATGAAACAGGCAGGTCTTAAGACTGTACCTCAAATCTTTTCTTCTAGTGGTGACCACATTGGAGGATACACTGAGTTGAAAGAGTTCTTTGGGAAGTTAGAAGGGAGTGACGCATGACAGCAGTACGCAAGCAATTCAGCCGTGCTTTGTATGAGGCATACGATACCCCCGCCCGTGACAAATTGGTAGCTTACTTAGAGGCTAAGGGTCACACCATCGTCAACAACGAAGAGAACTACAACGTAGATGTTGTGTCTCAAAAAGGTGGCTATACCTACTTCAATGAAGCGGAGGTAAAGACAGCTTGGAAGGCCGATTGGCCTACAGACTGGAAAGAGATTCGTATTCCAGAACGTAAGCAACGGCTGTTGGATAAGCACAAGGACGTCAAGGGTGTCTTGAACTTCTACGTCTTGTCACAGGATATGTCACAGGCATGGCGTATCAAAGACACTTTACTTACAAAGGAGAGCCTTAAAGAAGCTAAAGGACGCTACATCCAAAAGGGCGAACAGTTCTTTCACATACCATACACATCAGCAGAGTTGATTAAGCTATGAGCAATGATCCACCAACCAAGTCTACACGTTCTCGACGAAAGACTACCTACAAGGGTGCAGCTTCCAAGAAGACCTCTGGTATTGTACCCCGTACTGACAACCAAGGTAAGTTACTCCAAGCCTTAGCCAGTAGCAGTCAGGTGTTTATCCTTGGTCCTGCTGGTACAGGTAAGACATATGTTACAGCTACATATGCTGCTGACCTCTATACACTAAAAGAGGTTGACAAGATTGTTGTTACTCGTCCTCACGTAGCTGTAGGCAAGGAACTAGGGTTCTTGAAAGGAGACCTACATGAGAAGACTATGCCTTGGGCTTTACCTGTCTTGGACGTTCTGGAGAAACACCTTGGTAAGGGCGCAGTGGAAACAGGGGTCAAGAATGGCAACATTGAAATGGCACCTCTTGCTCTTATGCGGGGCCGTAGCTTCGATAATGCTTTTATAATTGTAGACGAAGCACAGAACATCACAACACACGAACTTAAGATGTTGTTGACACGGGTAGGCGAGGGGTCAACGATTGTCCTTAACGGTGATGCACAACAGTCAGACCTAAAAGAAGCAGACGGTCTGTCTAAGGTTATCCACCTAGCTAAGAAACATATGCTTGATGTGCCTATCATTGAGTTTGGGGTTGACGACATTGTTAGAAGTGGTATATGTGCTGATTGGGTAAAGGTGTTTATGAAGGAGAAACTATAATGGCTAAATGGAATATCGAAAACCTAGCACACGCAGACGTGAAACTACACGAGTACGAGGAAGTAAACGATCAACCCTTCAACCCTGTAGATAGGCCCATCCACTACGGTCAGGGTAAGATTGAGTGTATCGACTACATCCAAGACTTCCTGACAAAAGAGGAATACATAGGATACCTACGAGGGAATGTAGCCAAGTATCTTCACCGATGGAGGTATAAGAATGGTTTAGAGGACTTGAAGAAGGCGGAGTGGTACACCTCTCGTCTTATTAAACTACAAGAGAAGCTATGATTACTTATATAAAAGGAGACTAAGATGTTTAGTTTGATTGCTGTAGTCTGCCAAGGTTTTACTTGTGTCAGTTTTACTCCCCCTAAAGTGTACCAAAGCGACGTTGACTGTATGGAAGATGCCATTGCTTTATATCAAGTTGTTCAAGACAACCCCGACAGGGAAATTGTCAACATGAACTGCTTTAACTGGGGAGAAGGCACATAGGCATGACTTTGTTTGAAGGGGTGGCCCTAGTAAACCTGTTTATCTCCCTGTTCCTAGCTTATAAGGTAGGGAAGGTACAGAATGACATTGATGTTCTGTACGAGGGTCTAGCCCTCACAATGGAACGGTCTGGTATGACAACAGACGACTAGAATCAGAAAAGCCGTAGGCGTCCTTGAGTGGATACCTACGGCTTTTTTATGTCTTACTTACGTCTGAATAGTTTAAGTACGCCCCTGCCCATTTCATTAGGTGATGGGGCTAACCAACCAAGTATTAAGAGGATTAACATGAGGGGGTCAATCTCAGTGTTCTTGGTTGTACTACTGTCCTGCACAACCTTATCTACAGGTGCCTCTACTCTTAGTACAGGGCGTGTGTTAGTAACTACACCAACAGTCTGATTGTTCTCAGCACCTATTTGTGTGTTAGCAGCTACGTTAGTTCCTCCCCCCGATAGGAATGATAGGGGGTTTAACTTACTACAGCTACCTAGTGTCCCCAGTAGAGCTATTAGTAGTGTTAATCGTGTGAGTGTTTTTACCATTGACGTATATCCCAAAGAAGCCAGCCCCTGCACCCACAATAACTGACACAAACCCAGCTTGAGCATTAGTGGGGTCTTCTAGGGACATGAACCATGTTGTAGTTTCATAGAAGGCGTACCCATACAGGGAGATTATCAGTCTGGGCCATATCCGCCATTTGTCAAGCCACTCAGGTGTTATCACTTACTTGCTCCTACGTACCCTGCGACCAGACCTATGATACCTGTGATGCTCATTTGCAGCAACTCTATGATGTTGCCATCTAGATCACCACCATGTTCTGCCGCAAGCATAAATTCATCTAGGACAATAAGTCCAAGTATGCCCATCAGACCCACTGCCATAACTAAGACGATAAAACCCTTAATGTTACTTACCATCTTATCGGTTTGACCAGTATTCAGCCATCTCTCGAATAGCTTTAATGTTCTCATCAATACGGGCCATAGAGACTGCTTGAGTTTGTACTACACCCTCAAGGATTTCAATACGGGTCTCATCTCTAATGATACGTTCTTTGTTGGAGGTTACTTCGTTTTGCAAGTCTGCAAAGAACCAGATTAAAGTAACTGTGTACATGACACAGGCAACGATCACAGATAGGGGTACTTCTTTACTTATCCCCCAAGACTTGTTGCTCATTTTGGATAGACCTTTCTGTCAAGCTCAAAGTGTGGTGCGTCGTAAAAACTCTTCCAGTCACCACCCCATACGATAGGGACTTCAAGCTCTTCTGCTGCTGCCTTCATGGCCTCAGACATAATCTCGAAGCGTTCAAGGTCATTCCAATCTACGGGCCAAGGGACCATATCTACAGCGTGTCCTGTGATGTGTCGGGAGTTCATTGTGGTAGAAGCACCCTTCTTGACCAACTCACGTTGACGGTTGATGCTACGAATACCTTCGATCACTGTAAAGTCTTGCTCAGTGATTGTGATGGCGAGTTTAACTACAGCAACAAGATCAGGGTGTACACCTGACAAGTTCTGCATACTGCGTGTTCCTAGTTTATACGACATTTTTTTATCCTTTATTGTGGGGCTACAGGCCAAGTTACATCAGATGGAAATGCCTCTTGGTTTGTAATATCCCGTAGTTCTTGCCGATAGGTAGCCCATGCAGCCTGATCGACTGGTGCATCAGCTACTTGTGTCCAATCTGAGGCGACAAGCAGGGTGTTGCGTTGCTGTCGTGCTGCATAGATTTCTTCGGTGGTTGGAGTTTCATCAATGACAGAAGATACAGAGTGAACAACCACACCCTCGTAGGTTGATCCTACGGGGAATGGGTTGTCAGAGGCTAAACCTACGAAGGTGTTTAGGGCATCTCCAGCCTCGCTGTGTATCGTAAATCGACTGTTGCTAGACATGCTATACTCTCCCTATGTAAAGAACGCCGTCTCCACCGCTGCCGACATTGGCGTTGCGACCACCATCAGAGTGAGCAGCACCACTGCCGCCCCCATACCCTGCATTTCCAGAAGAACCGTCGTCGTCTGTTCTACCTGCCGTTGCGCCGCCAGAACCTGCGAACTCACCAGAGTCAGCGGAACTGGCATCGCCTGTGCCAGAAAAAGCCCCGTCACTTGGTGTAAATGGAACTGCGTTTCGTAGGGCCACAAACAATGATTGTGTTGGAGCAAGCGACAAGAAACCGTCTGCATCTAAGTATCCTGTGTAAGTGATTGCGGTTATGGAGTTGTCAGCAGGGCTACCAAATGGACCACCACCTGCTGATCCATTGGCAGCGCTTGTACCTGTATTTGTGAGGTTACCCCCATTATTACTACTGCTCTTTCCGAAGACGTTTATGCCCCCTCCACCAGTAGACTGCCTGTAATCATCAGCCGTGGAACCCCCCGCCCCGCCAGTTGACGTTCTTATATTTGTAAAGAAGGAGGTGTCGTTGATCGTACCAGTCCCTCCAGTTCCACCAGCGCCGCCATTGGCGTGGGTGAGACCTTTCGTGCCACCCGTGCAGGTAATTGCAGTGGACCCACCTATCGTAAGGACGGACGAGCTACCGTCAAACCCATCAACTTCAGTTGAACCAGCATGTGAAGCGCCACCAGACCCAGCGGCAAAAGAGACTGCTTCTGATCCGTTCCACTCATAGGCTACACGGGCAAATCCACCCGCACCACCGCCAGTTTGAGACCGAGTTGTGGTGTTGCCTCTGGCTCCAGAACCGCCACCACCACACATTATGAAAACAAACAGGCCAGCACCGCCCAACCTGTCCATAATGCTAGTTACAGAGCCAGTTGATGTGACACGTTCCCAGTAACCAGACCTACCTTCGAAGATTCGTTGGTCGATGTTTCGGATTTCACCGTTGATCGTCAGCAGAGAACCATCCCAGCGTAGGTACTCCTCCCTGTCCCCAACAAACATAGTCCCGTCATCTTGAATACGAGCGCCTTCCTCACTTCCTGTAGGAACAGTGGTTGCTGTAAGGGTGCCAACAGTGACGTTCTTACCAGTGATTGCGTCTGCATCAATAGCGTCAGCAGTTACCGTACCAGTGACAAGAAGGTTACCATCGACAACTTCATCCTGTTCGATCCAAACAGGTGTACCTGCGTCATATAACCAAACGCCCTGAGACGTAGGGTTTGCCGCAGTGCCAGTGTAGAACCACGCTTGGTCTTTATCCACTGGCTGTCCAATGGCAGCAACGAAGTCAGTGTTAGCTCCAGAGCTAGTTGTAGGTAAGGAAGTTACACCAATGTTCCAGCGACCAGCGCCCCTTGCACCATCAGCACCTGCTGGAGCTACTTCTGTGGTAACAGACACGTTTGTGGAGTAGGAGCTTAGGTTCCCCGTAAAGTCTTGAGCTTTCACACGGTAGTAATACGTTGTGTCGTCCGCCAAGCCACCATCTGTAAAGGATTCCCCTGATACACGACCAACAAAAGTCGTGGGGTTTGTCGTTGTTCCACGGAAGATTTGATACTGGAACAAGTCTCTAATTGTGGACGCATCAGTGTTTGTTGTAGGGGGTGTCCAAGTTAGCTTTACCGTAGAGTAACCACCTTCAGCAACTAGGGACGTGGGTGGATTTGGTATAGTTAAGTCGTTGCCCGTGCTTGCAGGAGAGGCACTCGAAGCGTAGTTTGATTTAATGCCCAGAGTGTTGACAGCCCTGACACGATAGTCATACGCCACGTTACTCAAGGCGGGTGCAATCCTAAACCTTGTCTCTTCTACAACAGTGGAACTATAGTTTGTGTCTGTGGATAACTTCCACTGAAAATCGTAGTAGTCCACAACTTCACTGTTAGATACCCCCCAAGAAAAATCAATGGCTGGAACGGCTGTCCCATCCTCGTTAATAGTGGTTGTAACTACAGCAGCATCAAGGCTTGGTACAGGGACAAAGAAAGGTGACGGTAGGTTCGTGTTGTCAGCCTCATAGATTGCAGAATCGTCAAACTCATCAAAGACTTCTTCAGCAGTCTCCCGCAGGGTCATCTGGGTCTGTAGGTCAAGCCCATCAGTAAGGCCAAAGCCCCACGACAAGATTTCAAAGGCTTTGTTAGTCCAACCAAAACGAGTGTTAGTGATATAGACGTTATCTCCAACCTGCAAACCAAGTGTCTTGAGGCCAAAGCTGGCGCTGACAGTAAGCTGTTGGCGGTTACGCTCTAGGGTAATGCGACCTAAACGACGAGCTTCCTTCATGGTGTCTGTGAAGGTTAAGTCTACATCAGCAACAGAAGTCAAACCATTGTCTACACCAAGGTTAAGGTCAGCAACACCATCGCCAGTACCTGCACCAGTGGCGACAAACACTTCACCAACAGTGTTAGAGGATGCACCAATAGCCGTAAAGTCTGTTGTACCAATTTCTGATATTGAGTACGGAAGTCCAGTTACAAAAGAACCTGCACTTGTCTCATTCTTAACTTCTTTGTAGTCAACTGACTGCCAGTTAGTGTCTGGCCCAGCAAACTTACCCTTGATTACGTTGAAGTTATCACGACGAGAGTGTCGTGTACTGACGCTAATACTGGAACGAAGGTCATCCTCATCTAAGAACATAACTGGTGTGGTCCAGTAAGCGGGTTTCATACGCCACTTACCTTGTGCGTACCACAAAGAACCCCCCATAGAGGGTAGGATAGACGAAACTAAGTCGTATGGTGTCGCACCTGTAGTGAACGACCCATTTGTTGTATAACGTGTAGTAGAAAAAACTGTTTGGTCACAGATGTCCGCCGCAGCTTCGACCAACTCGTCATCAATGTTGCCTGAGGCTTCACCAAGGCCATAGCCTGTGCTTGTCAAGTAATCCCGTACACACAAGGCAGGGTTATCAGACCAAGCTGTAGTGTCTGTACGTGGGTCAAATACCTTCTTACCTTTTACCACTGCGGTAAAGGTGGGGATACCGTTAGGATATACGTCAGCATCAAAAGCAAGGCGTGCATAGATATAAGCAATACCACTGAGTTTGTGAGTGTTTGTCCACTTACCATCAGAGGCTGTTACAAGGGCATTGTTAGCTGCTTGAGTAGGTGTGCCATAAGCAACTTGGATGCGTAGTTTATTGTTGTAACGATCAGAGGTAGTACCGTCAGGGTCAACTACAGTTGGTACGTTACCTAATGTACCAAGGTCACTGAAGTCAATGTAAGCGTCATCAATATAGATACGCTCAAAAGATTCAACCTCGTGACCAGCGACAGCAATGATGCGGTGAAGAAACTTATTGTTTGTGCCTGTAGATTCGTTATAGACAACAACACCACCAACTTTAGTTTTACCATAGATAATTGTGTGATCTAAGGCGGGTCCTAATACGTTAGTGTCGTAACCCCGTCGAGCCGCCGATGGTTTTGGTGTTAAAGCATTTAGTGCAGCGCCAAGGGCTGTGGTAACAAGGAAGTGTGTAAGTAGGGTCGCTGTCCCGCCAGCTAGAAAACCCCCTAAGAGAGCGCCACCAGTGGCGTATGTAGTAGCAGTAGACAGAAGAGCCATACCAGCAGAAACAGCCATATTTTATTCTCCCCTTAGGTATTTAGAATACACACGCTCAATAAGGCCAAAGCCTAGTCTCTCAAGAACCTTATCAAAAGGTTGATGAACTTTAGTGTTAATGGTCAGAACAGAAACACCATCCTCTTTGAGACACTTCTCTGCAAACTTAATTAACTTAATCCCAGCAAAACCCTTGCGGTAATCTTTGTGGATATAGACAATATCGTTGTTAGCAAACAGATGGTCTTTGTAGTGGATGTTGTAACCTACGATTACGACAAAATATCCAATAAGGTCTTCTTCGCACCTAGCTGTAAATATCTTTAGTTTACCTTGTCCCTCAAGATTGCGGTAAGCCTCCCAATCAGGGTTTAACTTTATGTTGTCTTGATTAAGAGCAATCTCATTCCAATGTGCATCAAGTAAAGGTTTTATTTCATGCTCTACTTGATTCAAAAACTCTTGCTGATACTTAATCATCTTCACTACGCCCCCAAGGGACTTTCCTAGTTTGCAGGTCTTCTACAAAATTAAGCCCGTCATCATCAGGGTAAACAGACTGCTGGTAAAACTTTGTGTAACGAGAAACCCTAGCCCGTTCAAGGTCAACCAATCGGTTCTCAACCTTAAGCTCAATAGTGGAAGTCTCCCCACCATCGTCAATGTTCATCTGGTCCATGTAACCTGAGAATAGCTGGTTGAAGCCCTTTTCGCCAGTCTCTAGGTTAATACGGCTACCATCCTGCAAGAGAATATAGTTGCCAGTTTCCTTAAGCAACGACCCAGAAGAGAATGTACCAAAGTAGATGTTGCACACACGGCCCTGATAAGGCTCACTGAGGGCCAAGGATAGTACTTCCGAGGGGACACCACTCAACGTAAGGGTAGCCCCCTTAACGGCCATCTCAGCGGTCTCTTCAATAGAAGAGATGTCCAGTAGGTTCCCAGTACCAACCCACTGAGTTCCGTCATTAAGGACAAGTGTTCCGTGACCTGTCCACATACGCAAAATTTCGTTGCCATCAAACTCTAGTTCTACAGCAAAGAATGGCTGTACAACATCTTGGGAGATTGCTTTTATTGTACTTGGGTCAAGATCACGGGACATACTTATTATTCCTTAAATTGCGGCAATGATAAATGCGAGCAGCTCAGGGTAACGCACACCAAGGCGGGTACGCTCTGTGGCACCCTCTGGAGCCTCACCCTGTGTCTCGTATGTGTCTGTGCGGGTGTAGGCTTCCTTGGCTTCTACGGCTTCGACAGCAGGTGTAATCTCATTGCCATCCTCATCGTAAGTAGCCTCAACAGCTTCCACAGCCTCAACAGCAGGAACCTCAGTTTGTGTTTCCCACCAAGTGCTGGAGATAAACATGGCGTAGCGGCCAGCGTCCAAGCCCTCAGCAGTAAAGGCGTCCTGCAAGTCCTGTGCGATGATACCGAAGTGGATACGGGCATCGTCACCCTTTTCAGCTACAGCATCAATCCAGCGGAACTTGCGGAGTAGACCCTTGCAAGCCTGTGCTACACGAGTTTCAGCATCAGAGAGAACTTCAATGTCTTGCTTCTCGTTGCGGTCAGATGTTTGAATAGTGCCGTTGGTGGCGTAGATATCGTTGAATCGACTGCTGCTCCCGCCTAAATCAATCGCATTATCCCTGACAACATTGTTTTCCGTATCAAAGGGGTCTATCCTGTCATCTCCCGTCAGTTGGAACTGTAGTCCGACTGCGCCTTCGCCAATCCACAAGTCATTATCTTGCGCACCAATAGCCCCTGCAAGCGTACCTCCAGAGTAGAACTGAGCAATTAGACCATTTGCTTGTGGGGGGAGGCGCATTGAGACGGAGCCGTTGTTTTGGAAATCAATGTTGCGGTCTGTTCCCGCAAGTGTACCGATATTAAAATCACCGCCATCTCCACCCGTCATGGAAACGGAGGCCTGTTCAACCCCGTCGGTATAAAAAAGCACTGCGCTTTCACCAGTGTCTCCACCATCTAAAATAAACGTAGCGTCGCTATCGCCTGTGCCGTTGCTTTTCAGACGCAAAGCTACATCTGAGTTATCGCCGCTCGGTGATTGAATGTCCAAGTTGTAGTCAGGCGAACTCGTACCAATCCCAACATTACCGCTGCTGTCGATGCGCATTGCAAGAGATTCACTAGGCTGGAAGTCGATCTGACCGCCAGATGCAGCCGTCGTGAAAATGTTGAGGTCTGGGCCGCCATCTGTGAACCACTGGATGCCCGCACCTGATACGCCATCGTGCATAAACTCAACCATGCTCTCGCCCGACGCAGCGGAGTCAAGCTGGAGGGTGGCATCTGCGTCCCCTGTGCCAGAAGTCTTTACTAGAACTGTGGCGTCACCTGTGCTGTGAACCTCAAGCTCTTCTGTTGGGGTGTCTGTGCCTACACCAATCTTAGGGGTATTCTTAAAAAACTCTGCTCGTGTGACAGCCTTAGTTTGGTCTGCGGATGTATCAACAACAACAAACTCATCTGCATCCGCAAGATTAGCCCCTGTGATATTAGCAAGCTCTGATATTTTTTGGTCAGCCATAGTGTTTCTAATCCTTACGTGAGGGCTTCAACAGCTTCAAAAGAGATGCCGTAGGTTGATGCATTGTTGATTGACCACGAGGTCACGTTGTTAGCTAGACGAAAGACACCTTTAGGATTGTTAAAGGTAACACTAGCGTTTGTATAAGTAGCCCGTAGTGAGGGCCATATCTCTAAGCTACCGTCCCCAGACTGATCTAACAAGACCTGATGCAAACGAGAGTTACCACCCGTACCTAACTGGATGTAGTCTCCAGCCTTAAGAGTGCCAGTCATAACTACAGTGACAGTCTCATCACCAGCCGTACCTGACAGTGTACAAGAACTGACCGTACCTTGTGGTGTAGCATAGTCAGGGTCTCCCAGTAGAAATGTGCCTACCTGACCCTTAAGACCAACCAGCATAGCTTTCCACTCAGCAGCCTTATCACGATGAACAGAGGGGATGTTGACAGAGGCTTCCCACTTCTGCCCACCGTGGGAAATAACCTGTTGTTTATAGGTAAAGGGAGATTGAGAAACAGCTACAGCATTTACAGCCCTAAGCTCAATGCTCTCAATCCCGATAGTAGTTGGTGTAGACAGTGGGTAACTAATAGCCATTGTTTATCTTTCCTTTACCAAAGATGTTTACTATCATCCGAAGGTAGCTTTCATTTGTCCACCACGACGACGATCATCTATCATAGACTTCTTAGTCATGTTAGCAATCTGAGGTGCAGCCTGTGCGATGATACGCTTAACGCTATCGTCACCGTTAGCTTGGAAGTTAAAGTTCTGGTGAATAACAACATTCTCTCCACCACCTTGAACTTGAACACCTAGCTTACCGTTAGCGCCACGCTTAAGTGGCATGATAGCTTCTGGACCAGCTTCACCCATAACACCAGTTTGCTTACCCGCCATAGGGAACATAGTGGCACTAGATACAACACCACCGTTAGCGAATGGTATTACGTTACCACCTGAGAAAGCCCCACCATCCTTGAACCCCAACCAGCTAGTAATGGCATTAGCCATAGGTTTAGCTACTGATTGCTGGTAAACATCAAGTAGGATAGACCGTATCATACCTTTGAAGGCATCCTCAACAGACTTAGAACCATCTACCATAGCCATGAAGGCGCTTTCAATGTGACCTGATACCTTATCAAATGTAGCCTGTCGTTGTTCCTCAGCCTCTATAGCCTTGCGGGTTGCAGCTTCAGTAAGCAAGATGTTGAGAATGCGTTCTTCATCAGCGACTAGACCCTCATCTTCAATACGCTTAGTAATCTCACGGCGTCTTTCCATGTTGGCGACTGCTTCATCGTTGATACCAACTAGGCTTTCCTTGAAGTTAGCCTCTTCCTGTAGGGACTTTAGGTAGGCGGCTTGGTCGAAGGGGTCTGAACCACCGCCACCTGTACTAGGTGGACCCATCCCAACACTTTTGAGGTAGGCTTCCGTGTAGCCCATACCTAAGAGGGTATCACGGTCATAACGGTCAGTCGCAGACCCCGTGACAACTTGTCCAGACATCGCTAAGTCTTCGTCGTCCATGAAGCCTGTGTTTTCCATGTTCACAATACCTAAAGCACGACCATAAGCAATACCAAGGTTGGTAGCCAACAAACCAGCAGCAAGTACAGCGGGGGTGATACCCTCTGAAAGGTCTATCCCAGCCAACTTCATAGCTTCGACTACGCTTTCACTGAGGCCATCACGCACCAAAGCCGCTTCAACTGCCGCCGCTTCTGTCTCAAGTACAATCTGACGGAGGATCATCTGCTGGGAAACGTGTAGGGCTAGTTCTGCGTCAAGCAGACCCATGCGTCTACCTTCTTGTTCAAAGCGAAGTCTAGCAACGTCTGCATGATCCTCACCCTTGGCCTTAATTAGTGTTAGTAAGTCAACTTGGTCTTCGTAGCTGGCGTTAGTTCTGTCAACAAGAGTTTGGTAGCGTTCAGCCGCAGCCTCTGCTTCCTCCTGCAACCGAAGATTCTCTTGTCTCTGAAACTCTTCTAGCTCTAAAGCAGCAAGGGTCTCTAAGTAAGTTTTAAGTGCAGCTTCGGCTAAGTCCTTCTCTTGACCTTGAAGGACGATGGCATCTTCAAGAATACCTATATAAGATAATTTGTTGGCCTCTGACTCAAAATAAGTGTCTGGCCCTTTTGCAGTAGCTAGTCTGCTTTCAAGCCGTTCTAGTTCAGCACTTGCCGCAGCAAAGTCTTCATGGAGTGCAAACTCAGACTCAGTGCCAAAACCACTCTGAAGAAACCGTAGCTTCTCTGCCATCTCAACAGTTTCTTCTTTTGCTGTCTTTAGCCTTTCTTCAAACGCTTTTACCGCAAGACTAGAATCGTCCGCAGCCTCTTTGGTCCTCATAAAGGCGGCAGCGATACCCGTAATAACAGGGATAATCACACCAAGGGCAGAGAACGCCATGATACCTTTAGTGGTCTTGGCAAGCATAGAGAATGTACCAACAAGCTGTGTAGCCTGTTGACCAGCAGCAACCATGATGTTAGTACCAGACTGAACCTGTACTGCAAAGTCACCAAACTGATAACCAGCCTGTTGAGCAAGAACACCAGCACGGTTAGCTCTTTTACCTACAACCTGCATACCTGCGGCAGAGTTAGCAAATACACCAGTGCCAGCTTTCATCTGAGTATTAAGTCGAGCTACAGCAGCAGCTTGTTCATTAGCACCAATGATACCCCTCTTACGGGCTACAGCAAGGTCATTCAACTCTTTAGTGTAGATGTTCATAGCGGTGTAACCCTCTACGAACTTATTCTTCAGCCGTTCTTCTTCCAGCGTATTAGCTCTAGCAACAGTAGCGGCTTCCTTAGCTTTTGCATTAAACCTTGCATTAGCTTCTGTGGCCTCTCTACGAGCTTGGGCGTAGGCTTTTACTGCGGTGGCCTCTGCCTTAGTAGCAGCAGCAGCAGCTTTAGATGCGTTAGCAGAATCAAGAGTAACTTTAGCCAAGTCACTGACGTATTTCTTCGCCTTGTCTAGAGACACACCCATCTTAACAAGGGCTTTGATCTGGCTTTGAAGCCCTTGGAAGTAAGCGCCAGTAGCCAAATTACCTTTGTCATAGCTCTTCGCCAACGTCTTCACGTTGCGCTCTAGGGTATTTATGCTTTTAGCAACCTTAACGATGTCATCACCACCAGTGATCCCTACGCCTATACTAATATCGTTAGCCATTCGCTACCCCCATATAAACTGTATCAAGACGTTTAACTGCTTCTATTTCACGAGGAGCAATAGGTGTCTCAGTCAGTTCCTTCCATGCTTTAATTTGTTCGTATGTTATCGGGTTGGGGCCAGAAAATCCAGCGGTTCTACTGTTACTCAAAACACAAAAGGCAGACCAGACATGAGACAAAAGCTGAGGAAATACTGTCGGGGGTTCCAGTGCTTCAGGTCTACGTCCAATCTGCCTTTCTACTTGTTCAAGGTGTTCACGTTCTGTTGTGCCGTTCTTATCAGGTTTGTTGAGCTTGAACTGGTGTTCAGCCCAATCACACAACTGACAAGTTAGGCTTTCGTAAAATCCAGAGATTCAGCAAGAGCCTCCTCAATCTGGTCCTTAATCCAGAACACTTCGTTGTATAAATCTTTAGCCTTAGCGACAGTAAGTTTAGGCTTCTCACCACCGTATGTGATGTTCCAGTCAGCAGTAGCTTTAGAGAGAAGCGTTAGCCCAGCTTCTTCCATGTCCTGCGCTGTAATTTCCTGCTTCTTACCAGACTGCATAGCCTTGAGACGCTTGTTCGTCTGCTCGTAGGTTGCTGCCTTATACTCTTTAGAGTGACTTGCGTGGATCGTGATAGTCATATCAGACTTGTCGTCATTCTTGAGAGTGTCGCCAGTATTAGGGTGCTTCAAGGTTACTTCTACAGTATCACTAGAAGGCTTAAGGTTCATTAAATCCATTGTCGAGTTTCCTTATCGGGGTTTATGGTTTATACGCCATAGCGTAATTTTATGGTTTATACGCCATAGCGTAAGTTGTCGGGTTATGATTAAAGTGTGGAGACCCCTGACCCGACTCAGGAGCCTCCACGTACCTACGTAGGTATTAGTTTATGCTGGGCGTGTGATCTTAAGGTTAGTACCTTCTGTCGCATCATAGAGAGCTACAAAGGACATGGAAACCATACGGCTAGTTGGGCCATCGACACCAACATCAGCAGAGTTAATCTTGACACGAGGGAATGTAAACGTGTAAGCATTAGCGCCTGTAGGATCATCTACAGATACTTCGATCTCAGTTTCAGTCTCATTCAAGAAACGGTTGATGAGAGAAGCATCTTCGAAGTAGGCGGTCAGTGTGCCTTCAACTTCTGCACGACCATACTCAAGGGATGGGGCGCTGTCGTCACCAATTACGAAAGTAGGTGCGAAGGAGTTTGTCAAGGTGAAGTCCAGACCAGTCACAATAGCGACTGAAGCTGCGCCACCTACGTTACCGATTGCAATGTCACCAGAGTAGGCATCGAATGGTGCAGCACCAGAGGCAGCAACCTGTGTCTTTTCTGTGCCACTGATGGTCATGTCCTTGCCTACCATACCGAAGGTAGTTGTTACCATCTGGTTAGGGGCGAGAGAAATACCCATAGTGGAAACTGAGAGACCTGTGAACAAACGAGCTTGGTCGATGTCAGCAGCGTAGTCTTCTACAGAGAAGAACTTAGGTGCAGTACCGACTTTCAGTACGTTAGTGGCCCATGTGTTCAGCATAGCTGATTCAAGGAAGGTGTCATAGTCAGCATCACGAAGATCGACTACAATGTCACCAGCTACTTGACGGTTACCATGACGGTCAACCCGTGGCATACGGTCAGCTTGGATGTCGTTACCAGCTACACGATCTTTGGTAAGGTTCAAAGAGTGTGTGCTGAAAGGGAGGTTAGTGAAGTCGCCAGCAGGTGTCGTACCAAACGTAGATTCTACGATGTAGGACAGGCTGGAGCGTGAACCCTGTGCAAAGGCCATGTTGTATTCTCCTATAGGAAGTTATTTGTAGATGTACCAGCCGATGTCTACTCGAACATAGTACCAAGGGCTATCTAAGATACCTTGCTGCCGTTCTGCGTAGTCGATAGATACGTTGATTGTTTCAAGGTCAGAGTTGGTAAAGGAAATATCTGTGGTTGCCTCAAATGCCTCTAGCAGTGTATTGGCGTAGTCATCAGCTTCCTTTGGTCCTTTGCCCTCTGGGGTATGTACCAGAATGGAAAAGACACCCTGATATCGTTGTTGTGGATTTAAGCCCCTTACAGCAGGTCTACGTTCCGTAGGGAGGAACATTACTTGAAGAAAGCTAGTGCCAGTCGTAGGTTCAAATGAGACGTTCTCATAAGCTATGTCAGGGATACCCGACACAGTAGAAAGGTGGCTTTCAAGTGCAGCCCGAATATCGTTGTATATACTAGCCACCAAACTTGTTCCTTATCTTAGTGAAGACAGAGTATTTCTTTTCGACATCCTCAGCATGGGGCGAACCATTACGAAGAGTTACCCTGTCTACATTAGAAAGGTCTAGCTTGTTGATGTCTGAGTATAGGTTTTCTCTGCCTTTGCTAATAGCTTCCTCACGGTTGGCTTTTGGTCTGTTAGCAGAGGACTTACCTCTAGGACGACCTGCGCCGACTGCATAAGAGAAAGAAGTTACATACGCACCTGTATCTACGGGTGATACGACAGTTGCATAGTTAGCAACGTACTCTAGCTGATCCTTGACTTTTTCTTCAATCAAACCTTCAAGCATCTTTATCTTGTCATCGAAGCTCTTGTTTACGATGATTGTAGTTTGTTTAGCCATCGTTACTCCCTCACATCACAAAGGTAACATATGGGAGTACCAGCGGAAAAGACGGTCACGACAGAAACAACTTTCACGTTATCACCATTGCCAAGGATAAGGTCGTTTGTGTCAGGCTCTACAGGTAAACCAAGCGCAGGGATAACACACTTACGGACACCCCTGACGACCATATCCATGTTACCAGAGATACCTGTGTCGTAGTTGTACATATAACCAGTAAAGCTATAGTCCGTAGTGCCTGACCCATCAACCTCACCAGTAGCAGGGTTGTACGATCCATCAGTAGTAACCTTACGCAGTGTCAAGCTCTCACCGAAGTCTCTTACGAGGTTCAATAAGTCAAAGGAGCGAAAAGACATGACCTACTCCCTATTCATACTCAGGTGTTTGGTAGCTGGGTGGGTTCTTGAAACGGTCACGGCGGAATGAACCTTCGATACGATCAGTGTTCTCACGTACAGTCTCAATACCAGTCTTTGTGATACCACCAGCAAGAACACCGATACCTACAGAGGAACCTGAGCCGTTTGTCTTACCCTGATACTCAAGGTCGTCAGCAAGTGTCTTATACTGTTTAGCAAGATCACTGTAGTCTGCCTTCAAAGCACCATCAAGTGAGGTGTTTACCTTACGGGAATACTTAGAAGCAATGTTACGTGCAGACCATGCCGCAGCATAATAAATGTTGTTGCCGTTCTCAGAGAGACTAAAAGTAATCTCTTCGTTCTGAACCTGCTGGTCTACCGTATCGGTATCACCAACCAACAGCCGCACTGTGTTGAGACGACCAGAGGCCGTAGTTGTGTCCAAGTCTGTAGGATCATATGACCACGCCATCTAGTCGTCTCCAGTTATTTAATCGTTTAGGATTTTATCTCGAATGTTGTAGAAGTCTTCAATCACCCAACTATTACTGTTTAGGAAGCGACGAATAAGACCACGTTGCTTATCGTCCAGCTTAGACTTCTTACACTTCTTGGTCTCAAACTCTGAGGTGCTTGATGTTCGCTTCTTGACCTCTGCGTTTAGCAGATTAACAAGGGTGTCTAGTTGCTTTCCAGCAAGCTCTGACAACCGATCACCGACCTTAGTTTGGACTTCTAATTCTTTATTGTGGTGGATATAACCAGAAAAGTACAGGGTGGCGACCTTATCGGCGTCAATCCCTCTCTCGAACCAGTTAAAGTAGTCTCCTTGCTTCCATGTTTTACTGTCAGCCATGAGGGGACGTTTGATAAAGACAGGCCATTCAACCTGCCATCCCAAGTATGTGGGGTGCATAATTCTGTTCCTATTTACTGTTATGGTATTTTATAAGTTGGGTTGAACCCCAAGCCGAAGCTCAGGGTCCACCGTTATCACAAGAGAGTAGCTATTAAGCTACAACACTTTCGAAGAAGTAACCAAGGTCAGTGCCAACGACTTTCATGTCGTATGCCATCTTAACTTGGATATGCTCTGCAACCTGCTGGCGCTTCAGTGCATCGTCCGAGAAGGATTCAACAGTGATACCAAGGTTGTTTGCGCCTGGAATGTTGTTCCAAGCGAATGTCAGACCAGCAGCAGGGGTCATCAGACCAGATGTGCGTGGTGTGTGTACCAGCAGGGCGTTCTTACCACCGATGAAAGCGTTAGCTTCTGCAAGACCTTCAGCAGCACCGTTCTTGACAGCTTCCATGACGTAGAAGTTCTCTACCTCAAAGATTTCAGCCAGCTTTGCGTCTGTGATGAGTGCTGTGTTAGTAACAGTAGCACCACCGTTCAAACGGGCAAGTACGTCTGGGTGGTTGATGAGGATGTCACGAACTTCCTTACCGATAACCATTGTGTTTGGCTTGAAGCCACCAGAGTTAAGCTGCATGGTGCGACGAGCAGTTGTCACATCAGTGATTGGTGTGGAGTTTGTGTAGTCAGACCACAGGTTAGCTGGAGTAGCGTCTGTACCCCAGATACCAGCAGCGAAGAAAGCAGAAGCGAACTGCTCTTCACGTTCAATCAGGACACGGTTGACAAGTGTTTGTGCGCCTGCGGAACGGATTTCCAACATTGCATCTTCGTTAGCAAGTGTCTGCTCGTCGAAGTCCATGCCAAGGCCAAATACGTCAGCAAAGTAGCTGTCGTTGGACAACTGCAAACCAATGCGGTTTACTTCTGTGCGTGGAGCAAGTTTCTTAACGTCGCCCGAACGGTTCATGTTCGCACGGTCATAGATGTAGTATTTGTCAGACTGACGCTGAACACCTACTACTGGGAAAACCTTGTCAGCGACAAAGTTAGTTTGTTCTTGTACATACGCAAGTGTCAGGTTAGACAGCGGTGCGTCGATATGTACATTGGATGGGGTCAAAAGAGGCATTATATTATTCCTTTAAATGCTTGTTATTAGGTTAAGCAGGTACGACGTTACCGCCTTGGATAAGCTCAATAGCGATGATTTGACCATCGACACCAGCTTCCTTGGCATAACCCATAACAACATCACCAGCAGCGGCTGTGAGTGCATCACCAGCAGCGTCTGTCTGAACGGCGTCGCCAGCAGCAATAGTGCCACCAGCAGTTACCATAACTTTACCTGATACGCAGATAGTAGTTGCGTTACCGACGAGAGCGCCGACCAAGCATACACCGTAAGCCTGTTCACCAGCAGCACCTGCGGTAGTGACAGCGCCACCAGCGTCAAGAGTTACGAATTTGAATTGAGTAGTACCACCAACACCAGCGATTTCGGTGCGGTTATCACGAGATTGCATGACAGCCATGATTATTCCCCTTTGTAGGATTTATTGATGAGAGACTTGCCTTCGTCGGTCTTAGCTACAGCAGCATAAGCCTTGGCATATTCACTCTTTTTCAGTTGGTTTTCGTCCATGTAGGACTTTACGAGAGCATCTAGTTTGTCGGCAGAGGTAGCGAACTCGCCGTCTACATCGGACTTACCAAATTCTTGCATAGCAGCCTCAAAAGCTGCATCAGCAGCCTTAAGAGCTTCCATAATTGCTTCATCATCGTAGAACTTCTCTACGAGAGATTTAGCTACATCAGTTGCGAAGTGTGGGAGAGCTTCACCAGCACGTTTCGTCAACTCAACGTCAGCTTTTTCGAGTTCATGTTCACGCTTGGCTACATCAGCAGCTTCAAGTGCCTTAAGAACTGGGGCAGGGATGTCAGACTTAACTACCATCTCGCCTTCAACTTCTACCATTTCTACTTCAGCTTTCTTTTCGATAGCATCGGCGGAAATAACGTAACCTGCTTCGATAAGACCCTTACGGAGCTTTTCGTTATCAGCTTTGAGTGCAGCAACTTCAGCTTCTAGTGGGCTGACTTCTTCAGCTACTTCTTCAGCAGCCTTGTCAACTTCAGCCTCTTCAGTTACTTCTTCAGACTTCTCCATGTCGTAACCAAAGTTCTTCATGGCTTCTTCACGAGTAGCACCTTTTTCAGTCATGTATGCCTTTACTTTGGCTTCCATTTCATCAGTCATTTTAGTAATTTCCTCTGCGGAATTGTCACGCTTAAAGAGACTAACCATTGCCTGTGCATTGGCAGGACGATCCACTAGGGACAGTTCTTCAAGGTGCAAGTTTTTTAGGAGGTTGGGCAAGATTAAATCTCCTCTTTCATAGCACGACCACCAATAGAGAAGGCCGCAAGTTCGCCAGACTTAACCATATCCCAGACGGTATCATCGAATACTTTGTATGCAACAACCCACCCTTCACGGTTAGACTGGATTCCTAGAGCATCACCAATTTCTTTAGTGATAGGCAGCGAGTGTACTACTGTACCAACTTGCTCCCCTGTGTGCATCGCCTTGCCGACCCGCACATGCTCCATAAATTCGTTTACAGCTTTCACAAGTGTGGTAGCTTCGATAACATCCCCTTGGCGGTCTACTACAGCTTCACCATCTTCGGTTACTACTGAGGCCCAACCATAGACCATACGTTGTTCGTCGTCGGTCTTAAGGATTTTACCTTCAATGTTCTTTGTCATATCACTCACCGATGTCCCTGCTTCCCACATGCGGCATGACCAGTAGCCAGCCTTTGTCTTATCTGTTTTAGTGTCGCATGAATGACGGGAGCGGAAATTAGCCCTAGCTTTAGGGTCGTCACGGCGGATTTCCATGTTAGGGTCACCAAAGGTAACTCGTTTAACCCTGTCGCCATCTTTAACGAACACTTCAAACTTCTTGTTGCCACCTTTGATGCGACGAGGTTTGTTTAGAGTGACGCTTTCGCCCTGATAGTCAGCTTTGGCGAAGTCTACCTTGAGTATCTCTTGTACGATAGCCCTGAGAGCCTCTATACGGTCCACTGAGGGGGCTTCTGGCTCTTCGGTAGCCTCACCCTGCTCGTAGAAGGCTAAGTAAGCCTCATGGCTCTCTGCTGGCATATAGACAGCTTGACCATTGTAGTCAGATACGTGAGTAACACCGTCAAGCCCCAAGTCCATGCTACGAGAGATGGCTTCAGCTTCGGTTGTGAAGATGTCGTTAGCGTACTGAGCCATTATGGTTCACCTTGTATTGTATTTTTAACTAAGACCATAGTAAAGTTGCTGGTCACTCTGGTGTTGTTAGTCTCTACGTTATCGACACGTACTTCAAAGTCAGTCTTCTCTGGTAGGGGGAGTGGGATAGGAAAATCATACCGATAAGCCCTCTCGTAAACCTCAGCCATGTGAGCTATTCGAAAGTTGTTTGTGTTGAACGGCCTCTGCATCATGAGGACTTGAGCATCCTTGTTCTTCTGAACAGAGAAATCCCCAGCCATCATATAAGCAGTGTAGCCAGCAGGTACTGTATATACACACATTAGTGTCTGAGATAGCCCTACATCAATCTGTGCCACAACGGTCCCTGACGGACTGTCTACCCTAGCTGTGATTACACCCACGTTGCCCCCGCCAGCATCTGTATAAGTCATGCGGTAAACACGAAGGAAGGTGTTTGAGGTGGTGACAGCAGTGCTTCCGTTTAGAGTAACCGTTTCTGTGACAACATTGTAATTCTCGTCAAGACCTTGTACTTCTACAGTACCTTCTTCATTAGAATCGTCGGACAAGACGTAAAGTGTCTTAGCTACGCTCAGTGCTGACCAAGGGTATAAGCCGCCACCAGTCCAAACAGTCTCTGGCTCGCTGTTATTGTCAACGTCAAAGTTTGCCCCGAACTTGTGGATAAAGGAGTAACCGTTAGATTCACCTTTGGCTATCGCTAGTGGGTCATGCTCATATAAATGCCTAGCCCAAGTAGTCATTAGTTCAACTCTCGTGTGATGACTAGGGGCAAGCTACCAGTGTTAGGGAAAGTCTCAACACTAGCGTCTGAGTAGGTAACCTCAAACTCTACGTAGTAAGTGCCTACTGTGGATGTATCACCAACCTGCCAGTCGTACTGAACCACACCATTCTCAGCATCAGTGATTGTCATCTGTTGGTCTAAGACTACAGCACCACCAACAGCTTTCATGTGCAGCATTACTGTAGCAGCAACGATGTTCACTGGGACAAGGTTAGCGTCTGACAGGGTAGCCTTAAGGGAAGGTGATGTGTCATTCTGTTTAATTCTAAATGCCATTACGCTGCCCTATTTTGGTTATTGTTGGTTGTAGCTGTATTTGTAGTCCTGCTGAAGTCTGCTGTGTTGTAGGCTTCTGCTAGAGTAGCTGTATTTACTGTACGACTAAACTCTGAGGTGTTGTACGCTTCAGAGATGCTTGCTGTGTTGTCTGAGTTAGCTGTCACCGACACAACACGTCTTCCAGATGAGTCAATTGACAGTTGACCAACAACAGGAACACCAGTCGTAATACCTACGCCTACAAAGACGTGTGCCACAACCATTGTTGTAGTAGATACTACAGGTGGGCCAGTTGTAATGTCGTCACCAGCGAAGGTCTCATCCTCAAACGCTGTGATAGCTGGAACTGTAGGTTGGCCTGTGACGATCCCAACGGAGATCAAGGAATGATCTTGCGTAATATCAGGGGAGGTAACTACAGGTGTACCAGAGTTGATTGGATCAGCGTTTAGTGTTTCATCCTCAGACATTGTGATGCCAAGAACGATTGGGGAACCTGTCGTGATACCTACGAGGCTCAGGTCATGGGTCTGACTAATAGAGCTTGCTTCAACACTGGGTTGACCAGTTACGATACCATCAGCAAGAAATAGTGCAGTCTGAATTACGGAAGGTTGACCAAGTACAGGCTGGCCTGTCGTAATGGCTACGAGGCCAAGGTTGTTGTTCTCAACAATGGCAGAGGAACCGACACTAGGTTGACCAGTAATGATTGCTACTGGCGAGAGTTCATGCTCTTGCAGTAAGGCAGAGGTTTGTACTGTAGGCTGTCCAGTAGTGATTGGGTCAGCGTTAAACGTCTCGTCTTCCAACATCGTAATGCTGGGGACTGTCGGCTGACCAGTCGTAATTCCAATAAGGCTTAAATCATGCCCTTGGCCTACATTAGCAGAACCAACAACAGGTTGACCAGTCGTAATACCCACACCGTTGATGATGTAGATAATGTCTGCCGCAACCCCATCATCACCAAGAGGAGCAGAGGCGAGTGGGGAGAAACCTAGCATATCTTACCTCAGGGTTTAGTGGGCCATGTGACGCTGTAAGGGAAACCCTCTTGTGATGTTATATCACGAAGAGCCTGACGGTAGGTAGCCCACTCTGGCGTCATCGTGTTATCACTCAGAGCCATCCAGTCGGTCTCTTGCAACAAGCCATCACGATGCTCACGGATGTTGCGTTCAGCAACCTCTTTCTCAACAGGTTCAACGGAGTAACCCTGCACCCAGTTGCCTTCTGCGTCCTGCTCAAACCCATTGTCAAAGCACTGCTCTGTCAGGTGGTCATAGGCTGGCCTCTCAAGGCGTGTGCATGAGTAAACATCATAGGTCGCCAGCATTTCATCAGGTATTTGCTTTGGGAAGCTGGTCTGTGGATTATCACGGCGGAGTTGTCCCAGTGTGTATTTGGCTGGGGTGCCGTTTGTTAGTTTAAGGTACATATCATGCCTCCGTTAAGGTTACATCCTTAAAATAAGAAAGATTATCGCTTACTGAAGCTAGCTTGACTGTTACGAAGCTGTCAGTTGCTGTAAAATCAAATGTTACTTCAAGAGGTGAGGTTCCAGCGTATGCGCCAGCCGACTGGTCAGCCCCCTCTGCGATAGTAGCCCTATCCCCGTGTTTTATGCCGATATTAGCCCTCTGACCAGAAGTCCCGTCTGTGTAGTATGTCCCCGTAAGTGTGTAAGTGACACCAATAGTTACAGCTACTGCCTGATTGGCCACGCCAAAAGCGCCGTTATCATCTACTGCTAATACTCCCCCACTTTCAGAGATTGCAGAGTTTACAGCTGTCCAGTTAGACGTCCCAGAGAACGGATTTGAGTTCAGAAGGAGATTGGTCGTACCAGCAGGAACACCCATCCGCAGCCTACTAGCTAGAGTAATCATGCCATGTCACCAGCACTAACCCCGTAGTACACAGAGCCTTCTTTCCAGATCGTGATAACACCATAACCTGTTGTTGGAAGTGTCGGAGCAGAACCACCCGCCCACTGCATTGTTGGCCATGTGATAGTTGATGAAGAACCATCGTCAATCATCAGAGTAATGCCCTCATTGGCCGACCAGCCAGCTGCAAAAGTAGGCGTTGAAGCACCTGACAATGTCCACGTCTGTATTGTACCGTTAGCAGGGTCAATAGCAGGGGTTGTACCCGACAGAGCGAAGTTAGTCTCTCTTACGCCCTTAACTACGATATCACCTGTCATAGTCCCACCAGCTTTAGGCAGGGCATTGTCAGCTGTGGTTCCCTGAGTAGAGGTAGCATAAGCAGTAGAAGCTGTGGTGGCTGCAGTGCCAAGCCCCAAGTTGGTTCTTGCGGTACTTGCGCTGACAAGGTCAGATAGGTTGTTTGCTGCGAGGAGATCACCTGTCGCAGCAGCAATCCAATCGTAGTCGGCCCCTGTCCATGACAGAACCTCTCCGTTAGCTGCTGTGCTAGTGTTGAGGTGCGTGTCCACGTCTGAATTAGTGTAGCCAGCGGGTAGACCTGTCAAAGCAGAGCCATCCCCAGCGAAGGCTGTAGCTGTTACGGTGCCGTTTGCTGTAAAGTTACCAGCCACCTTAACACCAACAGTCTTGATATTCAGACCAGAACCAGTTGGTTCAGAGGCTTGCCAAGCAGCATTCTGATTGTAGGTAATCGTGAACCCACTGTCTTCTACGTGAGCAGACATTTCGTAGGCAGAAATTTGACAGTTATTGTCGTTTTTCTTTACCCATAGCTCAATGTCAGACGAGCCACCGTTGTCGATAAGTTTGAAAGAATCATCAGAGAACGGAGTAACGTGAGGCTTGGACATAAGCTCCACGTTGAGAGTGTGGCTGTCGCCCCCAGAAGCATTGTTGGTTCTGACGTTGACAGCTATGATTGCGGGCATGCCTGCGCCTAGTTCTTCTGGCATAAAATGGTAGATAAAAGTACCATCATCAAAGTCGCCAGTTATGGAATATGTCGCCACCTTCGCCCAGTAGTTTGCGCTTGAACCGCTGCCCTGAGAGCTTTCCCACACTTTTCTTGCAATGTTTGTTAGCCCAGAGCCGTCGCCAGAGTATGCTGTAGCTGTAACTGTGCCGTCTACGTCAAGTTCTGTAGAGGGATTGTTCGTGCCGATACCTAAGTTGCCCGACGAATCGAGGCGCATAGCCTCTGCGCTAGTAGAGTCATGGAAAGTTAGTTCCCCTCCAGTATTCCCAAAACCACCTACGAACGTACCGTCGTTCCGTATGCCCATCGTCAAACCATCGCTGCCCATGCGGTTCAACATCATTGCATGGTCGTCCATACGAGCAGCAGCAATATACCCTGTTTGCCGTAAACCAACGCCAGCTTTTGTGGCATCGTTGTTGGCGGTGTAGATTACAAATGGGTTGTCTGTGGTCGCTGGCCCGACCATATAGTCGCCCTGTGCGTTGAAGTTGGCACGTTGGGTGTCGTTGATCTTAAAGTTTGCTTTATTTGCAGACGTATCATATGCGATAGCGTATGACTGGTATGGGTCGGCTTGGGTATCTGCAAAACGTAATGTTGCAGAACCTTCGCTATCTTCTGTGATGAGAACTTCAGTATCTGTACCATCCACAGTCAGACCAGTAAGCGTAGGGCTGGAATTGGGCTGCACTGCACTGTCCAGCTTAGTCTTGTCACCATTAACAAAAGGCCCCTCGGAAGGAGGCTGCTGAATGTCCGCTTCCGCCGCTGTAACAAACACTACGGCACTGCCTGACAGGTTCAGCAGGGAACCAGTAGAACTCTCGTCAAGTGTGCGTGTAAGGGTCGTCCCAGTGGCTGTGTATGTGCCTGAGCCGATCTCCCATGCAGCGTCATCCTCAATCGTGTAGCGAACAACATCTGAGTTGACGACACCTGCGTCGGCAAAGGTTTGATAGCCACTCTCAGCAGCACCAAGAGTAATTGTGCCTGTGCCTGTTGTGGCAGTGGCGACTTTGGCTCTGTTTACGAGAGTGACCATTGTTAGCTAACCTTATGCGGGGTCTGGGATACCGATTGCAACTGACGACAACGTGAACGTGTTGCCCGATGTGACAGACTGAGAAGCTGTCAGAGTGCTTGTCGCAAGCAGTCGAGTGTTTACAGTATCTACAATGGCGTAGTGCGTAGCTGTGCCTGTGCCTGTAACTGAGCCATCAGTAATAGCTGCTACAGTTACCTCACGACCACCACCAGAGCGATCAGCAGGTGCGCCGATTGATAGGCTAGTACTATCGCCAAGGGCGTAAGTAGAATTAGCTTCTGTGTAAGTTGTAGCTTCTTGCGAAGTGATTACGATTTTGTTTGCTTCTGTGTCTAAAACGGTCAAACCGTTGTCGAACACCCGATCATTGAGAGTAGCCATGACTATTCAGTTTCCTGTGTATTTGTGTTTGGTTGACCTGCATCTTGGTCATAATCTAGTTCAGCCAAGTCCATAAGGTCTTGAATGACTTCTGGGTGAGTACTGACGTCGATACCTGCACCATTAAGATTGCGGAGGAAGGAAGAAATCTCACGCAGGTCGTGAGGAGCTACATCACCAGCTTTAATAGTTGGCATCAGGTCATAGCTCAGACCGTTCAACTGCCAAAGACGTTCAACCAACTGTTTGTTGAGAACATCTACGATTGCTTGGATGTAACTCTCAAGCGCACGGAGGAACAGGTCTGTCTTCGACTTGGACAAGGCGTAGGAACCACCTGACGTACCAAGAAGAAGGAACTCAGAAAGGACAGAACGAGCAATGTCATGCTGATAACGACTAACGATTGGGTTGATGTCGATATTACGCTTACCGTTGGATGCCATCAGTTCTACATCTACAAGACGTACATTAGATGGCGCACCATCCTTATCAGGGTAGGTGTCCGAAGGAAGGATAATGTAACCTTGCTCGTTAAACTTAACGTCACGAAGGATTTGCTGTAGGTTGTGAACAAAACCTGACTGTGCAGCGGAAGCATCCCCAGAGAGATACTCAGCAGGAATACGAGCAACTGGGATACCAGCAAGCTCACGCTCAACTGCGATGGCCTCAATGGCCTGTAAGTTGTTCAGATACTCATAAGAGGTATAAGCATTACGGAGGATAGAACGACCCGAAGGATCACCGTTAAGGCTTGTAGTGCGGTAGTACAAAGACTTGTTGGTTGGGATGTAGTTGCTACCACCCATAATACCAACAGACTGGTCAATACCAAGTACATCACCTGTCTTACGGTCTACATCAAACTTGTTGATGGTCCAAGGCGCACGAGAGGCAATCTTACGGACACCAATGCGACCATCAGTAAACTTAGAGTGCTTCTTGGGAGACCTCTCGTTAGGGCCAACACGACGCTTGTAGATAACCTCAAACCAACCGAAGCCGTAGGACAGATAGCCCAGAGCCTCAGCAATGTGGTCATCAAGGCTGTGATCCATATCAACAAGGACACTCTCAACGAACTCTTTCTCTACCCTAGCTGCATCACTCTCGTCAGCAGCATGGACTTGAAGGTCAACATCACGAAGGATTTGTTCAACAGAATACATGACAGCACCAACCGTACTATCATTGTCCCGCATTTCACGATATTTGCGAATGGCCTTTCGACCACGAAGCTCAGGCAGAAACTCATCAGCACGGATTTGACCGTTATTGGTGTTATCACCAGCTACACCAAGGGATGCCTTGGCTGCTGCCTCTGAGAGTTTCTTTACCATTGTATATTCGCTTCTCTAATTAGCGTGAAAGCCCCTTAGCACTTGAATAAGCGAGGGTCAGTTTGGGTTTGCTGTATCCGTTAAGTGAGAGGTCTGTAATTGCCCACACAAGAGCATCAAGTCTGTCTGGGGAACCAATCGACCCTAAAGGTTCCCATGTTCGCATTTGAGTTTCTAGTTCGTTTAGTGAAGCACCATCAGAGGGGTTAGCTACATGCTTGACAAGACCACGCTCGTATAAGGCAGATATTGGTTCAGCACGGGCAAACTTACCACGTGAAGCACGTACAGCTTTGTAAGGTACTGTTTCATCTTCGCCATGAATTGTTGTCTTAACCATGTCACCACCTTGGTTTACCTCCGCTACAATACGGTCAGCTTGGTGGTAGTGGTAGAGTTCAATAGCTTTAGATGCCCAACCCTGTGGAGAAAGCCTGTCGGTGTAGTCACCAAGGACGTAAGCCACACCGTTTACATCAATACCTGCAACTACAATCCCTGTCATGTCACTCTCAGCGTTAGCTGTGACAGCAGGGTCAAGTGCAACTACAATACGGGAAAGATCAGGGACAGCCTCATGCTTGACAGAGCAGTCATCTAACATAGCTGTTGTCCACAAGGCTCCCTGAGCCTCTTCTAAGACCTCAGCATAAAGCTCTTGTCTACCAAGCCTAGTTCCCTCATACTGTTCTTTAACAGCGGTGAGGTAGGTAGTGGCAAGGTTAGCAGAGTTATCAAAGGTAGACCCTGTAGTGACGACAGTCTTAGGGTCTTTAAGGATTTGTCTAATAAGTTTAGTTGGCTTAGGTGTCGTTGTAACCATGATACGTGGGTGCTTACCAAGACGCATACAGAACTGTAGCATCTGCCAAGTATCCATGTCCTTGTTCCAAGCAGCAGTCTCATCACACCAAGCTAATTCAAACTGGGGACCACGGAGACGCTCAGGTTCCTCAGCAGAGAAGAACTGTACTTGCGCACCATTCTCCCATGTGAGTGTACGTTTAGTAGGGGACCACTCAGGGAACCCCATCTTCTTGCCAGCGTAGGTCTTATCACCCTTCCAGCAGACAGACAGAAAACCAGATTCACCCTTAACCATAACCCGTTCAATATCAGAGTTGGTAGAGGCTACAGCAGCAATGCGTTTAACACCACACTTGACTTGCTCTCTTACCCACTCAACACCAGAACGTGTCTTACCGAAACCACGACCAGCATTGATGAACCATGTATTCCAGTCATCATTGTCAGGAGCTAGTTGATTGTCTCTAGCCCAGAAGTTCCAGTCGTGCTTAAGCTCTTCAGTCTTAGTCGGGCCTAGCTCTTCAAACAGCCTCTTAACCTTAGCTGGCTCTAGGCCACGTAAGACATCAGCAGTGGTAGCACGGAAAGGCTTAGTCAGTGGTGTCTTCTTCTTCTTCGGGGAGGTCATCGTTGTTGTATCCTAACAAGGCCATAAGTGTGTCGGCAGCACTCTCGTCAAGGTCAGGATCAACATCTTGCTCAACTTCGTTGACAGTGTGCGTTGGAGACCAACCACCTTTACTACGAAGGAATAACTCTTGGGACTTGAAGTCACCCTCTAAGGCTTGGTCAATAACTTTCTTACCAACCATACCGTTAATCTTAGCACGTTCACTTTCGATGAAGCTACCATAAGTGCTGTACATAGTGGAAAGTGACTTAGGTGCATCTTGCAAGTGCTGCATAGAAGCAAGCATCTGACGGATAGCAATACCACCTTGAATGCAATCAAGGATGTGCTTCTCTACGTTCTTGCTATATGGAATTTTCTTAGCCATAGATTAAGGCTCCTTTTGGCAACAGCCAACTTGCTGCTTCGCAGCGCCCTACGGGCTAATAGTAGCTACAAATAATATGAAGAGTAACTTAAGTGGGTAAGACAAGTTCTCCCTTTAGTGCATCGGCAAGACCCTGTAACTGGTCAATCTATGTGAAGTCATACGTCTTGGTTGCACTATTGGGAAACTGGTTAAAGGGAGTAACTATAGTTTATACTTACGTCTCATTACCTAGTAGTTTATACTACCTAGTTGATAAGACTAAAGTTGAAAACTTAAGTTACTCAACCTCCCTACTATACTATACACACCTTTTTTAGAGTTCCACAAGTAACTTTTTACAACTATTTTATAAGTCACTGATAACTAAAGAAAGAAAGTTTTAGCTCTGTAAAATAATCCTCCTGTTTTTGGTGTAGTTCATGAACATTGGTGTGTAGCATTGGTGAGTAACATTGCGTCAAAGTGTCACATTGGCAACAGCCAACTTGCTGCTTCGCAGCGGCCAAACTAATTTCTTGTTTTGGATTCATGTGTGGAAGGGCGGCGCCCCCGAATCACCTGCGTATGATCTGGAGGGTCCCACGAATGTCAACCCCCCAGGCTGTTGTATTTATGTCACCAGTTACCCGTGAATACCACGATGCGATAACCCAAGCCCGCCCGCTCGTAAATCTCATAGGACGCCCCATCATGATCGTTGGTCTGGATCATCTCATACAGGTCGTGCTTGTCTACCAGAACCTCAATTTCAGTGCCTTGCATCGTGATGCCAACCTTACCAGCCTTGCGAATCTCTTTGATAATCTGTTGCGTGTTCATTGGTTCGTTCCTTTGTTGCTATAGGTATATCATACCGATTGATTCGCCCTATGTCAACAACAAAACAAACAAATATGTGTTGTATTTATGTCACATACATTAGATAAAATAACGCTTGACACAACTTTTTGCTTGACTAGGAAGGCGATTCGCCCACCACCTTAACATTGATTCGGATAACTAAACTAAACGGTTCGGTTCACTTACCCATGCCCTAACCCCTGCCTAGTCCGTTGACTCTCTTAACATTTGCCAAAACGTCACGGCGTCTTTGCTAGGTGCGTATGCCTGCCCAAAAACTTCCCGTTCGCAAGCGTCCAATGTGTCGTGTTGCTTGGACGTGTATCGGGTGCCGTGCGCCCTCCATGTTGCGTAATATATCATCATGCTACAATCCCCCATAATAGCCCTACGGTGCCGCCT